>UMIY01009195.1_pt1 | contig 20230 bp, 17 predicted proteins | sample 1965921 | NCBI WGS metagenome assembly UMIY01 (sample SAMEA4836134, study PRJEB28245) | human gut metagenome | biome: gut microbiome; material: fecal sample | place: Denmark | collected 2008
CTACAATAAGTATTGATACAAAAATTGTACTCATTGGAATTGCAAAAGTAAACTCCTCACCAGATTGGAAAACACTTAATATAGAGCTATAAGATGATGCAATCTCTGGAAGGAAATGATTTAGTATAGTTATTATTAGAAAATCAATTCCTATCCCAATTAGAATTCCTAGAGGTATCGTTATCAACAAAATAATAAGCAATTCTACGCGTACACTTCTTCTCATTTGCTTTGAAGTCGAACCAATAGATTTTAAAATTCCAAAATATTTCTTTCTCTCAATAACACTAATATTGATAATAGAATAAATAAAAATTATTAAGCATATAACAATTATCCCAATAAAAACTCCTTCAACTGTATAGATGCTCTTTTGAAAATCTGATGTATAATCCAAAACATTTTCATATTCTAATAATGTTTTATTATATTGGACCATATCATTTAATGCTGAGCCATGTTCATTTCTGTATGAGCCTAATTGATAATAAATGTCATAATAATCACTATATATTTCATTTACATTGTTACTAAGCACAGTAATATTAACTTTGTTATCTGGCTCTAGTTCATCTCTATCTAAAAATGTTATTGCTTGATTTGACTCAAACAAATTATTATATGGATACATGATGCCTACTACTGTATATTCTTTTCTTTCACCATTTTCTAATGTTTGAACTAAAGTATCCCCTACCTTATCAAAATTATTATTGGAATTAATAATTACTTCATTTGAATTTTCTGGCATTTTCCCATAAAACAAATTTTTCTCTACTAAATTTTTCATTGCATTTTCATCACAGCCAATAATAGAAGGAAAAAAATAATAGGCATCTGTATGATTTATGTTTTCGTAATTTCCGAGATTATACATAACAGAGATTTCTTTTACATTGCTATGATTTTCTATTGTACATGCTTCATCATAAGTTATATTACGAAACCCAACTTCCCAATTTCCTTCATTTCTCACTTGAGTAATTCTATACTCCCTGTAACTAGAAATTAATAACAATACAGTTGTTATTAAAATAGTAGAAATCAAAATGCATATACCAATAATTAAGGCTCTTTTTTTATTGTTTTTTAAATAATTCAAAGCCAGCTTCCATGTTACTCCCATTAATTACACTCCCCTATTTTAAACAATTTTTCCATCCTGTAATTTAATAATTCTATCTGCTTGTAACGCAATTTCTTCATCATGAGTTACAAGCAATATAGTTTGCTTATAGGTTTTATTGTAATATTTAAAAATTTCTACAATCTCTTTTGAAGCCTTGCTATCCAAATTTCCTGTCGGCTCATCTGCCAAGAGAATACTTGGGTTATTAATTAGGGCTCTTCCAATGGAAACACGTTGCTGCTCTCCACCAGAAAGCTCAGAAGGCATAGCATTTCTTCGTTTCTCTAAATTTAATAATTGAATTAACTCTTCAAGTTTTTCTTTATCAACTTTCTTTCCATCTAATAGTACAGGCAAAGTGATGTTATCCTCTGCATTAAGCGTAGGTATTAAGTTATAAAATTGATATACAATACCAATATTTTGTCTTCTAAATATTGTCATTTTATCAGACCTTAAGGAAGAAATATCTGCTCCGTTTATAAGTACCTTTCCACTCGTAGGCTTATCTATGCCTCCTATAATATGTAGTAAAGTGGACTTCCCACTACCACTTGGTCCAATGATTGCAACAAATTCTCCTTGATTTATGGCTAGTGAAACATCATCTAAAGCATATAGTTTTTTATCTCCATTTGCATATTCTTTTTTTACATTCTCTATTTTTAAAATTTCCATGCCTCTCTCCTTAAATTAGAATTTACGTTTAATATCAAAACCATCATATCATATTTATAACTCTGATTCAAGCATTTTGCCAAATATAAACAGACGTATCTTTTTTTCTACAGATACGCCTGTCAACAATCTATGCTTCATCTTTCTAAAATCGACTTAACTACTCCCCTATCAATTAATGTCCCATAAATATTTTTTAAGATTATCAAAATAATAGGTCCTAATAAGAGTCCCCAGACTCCCATGAATTGAAATCCAGTATACATTGCAATTAATGTAAAAATTGGATGTATTCCTATTTGTCCACTTACTATTCGTGGCTCTACCAACTGCCTTACTATACTCATAACGCACCATAAAGCAAATATTCCTATTGCTAATTTCATATCGCCAGAAAATGCCAAAATTCCTGCCCATGGAATCATAACTGTGCCTGAGCCAAAGATAGGTAAAGCATCTACAAATGCTATTCCGAATTGCAATAATTAAAGGAAATTGTACATTCCATCCTATAAAGTAAAAAATATACAATCCTATTAATGAAATCACAAAAGAGATAAGAACTAAAATAAGCTCTGCTTTTAAATATCCGCCAAGAGATTTTATTAATGCTTTTAAATGTACCCCTATTCGTTTTACCCAAGTTTCTGGTAAATGATGCTCAAGTTGGTCTATCATATATATTTTATCTACACACATAAAATATAGTGCAATTAATGTAATACCACAGTAAACTCCTAATGTAGGGACCGATGTAATGAAATCGATTACTTTTGTTAAAGCCCCCTTCGCCCAATCTGTTATAGTCTCTATAAATTCCAGCCCAGAATTTTGAATAATGCTCATAACATCCTCAGGAATATTAAATCTACTTAAATCTATACTAGACACTATTTTTTGAAAAAAATTATAACCAGTATCTATATATGAATTCAAGTTTGTAAGCAAATTACTAGCCTCTGTTATAAGGGTAGTTACAGCCCAAACTAAAATTCCACATATTATTGCTATTGCTAAAATAAATACAATAATGGAGCTTGCTTTTCTAGTAAGTTTAGTTTTTTTCATTATAAATCTAATTATTGGCTCTAGCATTAGTGAGATTATAAATGCTACTAAAAAAGGCATAAAAAATACAGCCAATTTAAAAAACAAATATACTGCTACTATACTTAGAGCTAAAATAACTATATTTTTAATTACTTTATTCCAATAATTCATATCTATAACCATATGTAACAATCACCTTTTTTTAACTTGTCCTTAAAATTATTGTATGCATAAAAGAAATTTTTATGCATACAACAATTTTAGAAAGCTTTTATTCAGCATTCTTTTTATCGCAACCACAAATGTCTTCTAGTGTTGCATATACTCCATTATTTTCAACATCCTTATTTTTAGCTAAATCTCCTAATGTCAAAATTCCAACCACTTTATTATTTTCCATAACAGGAATTCTTCTTATCTGATTATTTCCCATTACTTTTTCTGCATCACATACATCTGTCTCTGGAGAGCAACAAGTTACATTACATGTCATGATATCACTTACTGGAGTATTTTTTATTTCTTTTCCACAACCTACTGTTCTTAATAAAATATCTCTATCAGTAACAAGACCTACTACCTTTTTAGAGTCATCGCAAACTGGAATACATCCTATATGATTTTCGCACATTAGTCTTGCACATTCCTCTGTATCACAATCTGGTTTTACAAACACCACTTCTTTACACATACAATCTTTAACTTTCATTACAAACCTCCCAAACTAATTATTTATAATTTTGCATATTGTAGCTCCACGTGGCAGACATATTTTTTATTTGAATACATGAAAAATACAAAATATGTCTGCCAGCAAGATGGAGCGGCTTTTAAATACAAAATTTCATTATTTATTATTTGCAAAAAAAATAAAGATATGCAATTTAAAATTACATATCTATGAAAAAGTTTCCATTTTTAAAAATTTTTATTTATATCCCATTGATTAGCTGGTAAGTCTCTTGGCTGAATTGGTGGGCGTGGATTTGGACCAGGTCCTCCAGGATATAGTGGACGAGGTGGCCTTGGTGGGCGTGGTCTAGGTGGTCGAATGTCTCTACCTAACAATCGATTTAATATTAAAATTCTAATTAAATCTCTCAAAGTATTATTTCTTCTAAATTGTCTGTTTTCTCTATTTTCGTTATTGCTAATAACACTACTTGCCTCTGCCCTATTTTGTGCTTTTTCATTTCTATTATCACGTACTCTTTTTGAAGTAGAAGACGTTGCAGCTGTCGACGTTGTTGATTTTATTTTAGGTGTACTTATATTATTTCCGGTAGTACTTTCTTTTGGCAAATTTACTCTTACATTAATCACATCGTTTTCTACTAAGTTAGGGTCATTTTCTATATTCATATATATTTCATCTGTCATCTTTTCAACCAATTCTCTATCAATTGGCTTTGTATTCGCTTCACAAATTTTGCATACCATTGGATTTATTATTTTGTATATTTCTGGATATAAATCCATTATTTCATCACTATATCTTGGCGTTTGAATTGTGAAGTCTATAGGCATACAGCTATTACAGCTTTCGTATGTATCCATATAATTATGTCTAATTGGATAGCCTAATATACTTCTCATATAATCTTCATAATTTTGATAATACATATTACCTTTCATTCCTTTCTTAGACATTGTTTTTATAGTAAAAAACTATGCCTATATAAACTTTATAATATAATATGTATTATCTTAAATTATGTGAGTTATTATAAATTATTAACCAACTCTTTAAACTTTTTACCTCTTTCTGCAAAGTTCTTAAACATATCAAAGCTTGCACTTGCAGGCGAAAACAAAACTATTTCTCCCTCTTTAGCAATATTTTGCGCTCTTTGAACTGCCTGCTCTAAAGTTGTACATTTATATACTGGAAATACAATATCAGTTCCAGCTGTAGCTTTTAATATTACATCTGCAATTTTTGTAGCAGTTCTTCCCAGTAAAACTACTTTAGAAACTTTCTCTAATATTGGTTTTGCAAGTGGTGTATAATCTAAGTTCTTATCATATCCTCCTGCTATTAATACTATTTTTTCATCAAATGAATTTAAACCTGCAATTGTTCTTGAAGGACTTGTTCCAATAGAATCATTATACCATTTTACTCCATTCAATTCTCTTACAAATTCTAATCTATGCTCTACACCCTTGAATTCTTTTATTGCTTCTATCTGAGTTTTAGTATCAACCAAATCAGAGGTTGCCGCTATTGCAGCACAGATATTTTCAAAATTATGTACGCCTCTTAAATGAATCTCTTTTGTATCAAGAATATGTTTTCTAACTCCATCTTCACATTCTTTTATTATTCCATCATCATATATTACACCGTCTGCAAGTTTTGATTTACTACTAAAGAATACAACCTTTCCCTCTGCATCTTTTGCAAATTCTCTTGTAATATCATTATCATAATTTAATACTACTTTTCCGCTTTTATCTTGGTAAGCAAAAATACTCTTTTTTGCTTCAATATATTCCTCATAAGAGCTATGCTTATCCAAATGATTTGGTGAAACATTAGTAATGACAGAAATTTCTGGGCTAACTTCCATATCCATTAACTGAAAACTGCTAAGCTCTAATATTACAATGTCATCTTCTTTAAAGTCTTTAACCTTTGTAAATAGTGGTACTCCTATATTTCCACCCAAATGACAATTATATCCTGCTTTTTTCAATATTTCATATATTAATGTTGTAGTTGTTGTTTTTCCATCACTTCCAGTTACCCCTATTACTTTACAAGGACAAGTATTCATTAACATTTCAATTTCTGAAGTTACAATAGCTCCTCTCTTCTGCTCCGACTTTAGTTGCAAAGTTGTTGGCAAGCAACTTGGCGACCTAAAAATAATATTAAATCCTCTTAAAAAATGTAAAGCATTTGAGCCAGTTACTAAATCAAAACCATAATCATTAATTTTTTTAATAATATCTTTGTCAAGTAATGCTTTATCTATCTCATCAAAAACTGTTACCCTTGCTCCTAAATCATGAAAATAATCTATTAACGGAATATTGCTTACACCTATTCCTATTATTGCTACACGTTTTCCTTTTATGTTGCTCTCAAAAGCTTTTAATTTTAAGTTTTCCATTTTTGAACTTCCTTTCTTAAATTTCTAGATTTTTAACAAATATTATAGTTGTTTTCTAAAATATTTATATTAAAAAATACTATTTACAATTTAATATGCTTTAAGACTTCATTTGTTGACTCTTTAACATCCTTGCAGTTTGTCACATCTATCTCAATTGTATTATCATATATTTTATAATATCCAGAGGCCTCTTGTAATTTGTCTCTTGCAACTATATTTTCCTTAACATCTTCATAGGAGTTGGCGCCCTTGTATTGAATTAGTTTTCTTCTTACTCTTTCTTCAAGCGAAGCTTTAATAAAAAAATGATAATCTAAATTTGGATAAATTTTCATCAAATCTCTTCCAGAAACAATAACATTATATTGTTGTTTATATGCATCAATTAAATTTCTAGAGAAGATATACAAATGTGCATTATCCGCATTTGCTCCAGCTATAGATACTGCTAAAGACGCTTTTTCAGATTGCAAGTCTTCTTCGTCGATTTTTTTGTTATCTACATACACAACACTTTCTTGATTTTCAATTTTCAATTCGACTTTTAATTTGTCCATTAAATCTTTAATATCAATATTTTGAATATTATCTTTCAAATTTTTTATATCAATATTTTTATTTTGCATTAAAGCATATACTATTCCTCTATATAAATTGCCACCATGCAAAATAATACTGTCTGGTATAATTTTAACAAGCTCCTTACATATAGAAGTCTTACCACTACCGACTAATCCTTCTATTCCAATTACTTTATTTGCCATAATTTTACCTCTTTTCACTTTTTCATTTTTAAATTATATCATAAATGGCAAAAATTACAATATGTTTTCTTTTCAAAAATTTTTAGTATAAAAAAATAATTTCTTGTACATAATTGTAATAAGATTGGAGGTGCTTCAATATGTCAGAAAATAATTCAAAAAAGAATAATAAAAAGAATAATGGAAAAAATAATGAGAACAATAACAAAAATAATAATCAATAGGTAAAATTCTTATACAAGCTGGACTGGTTACTAGACAATGGTATTAAAGATAGATATGTCCTGCAACGGGAGTTCTAATTAAAAAAATCTCGCTTCGTCCCGACGGAGCTCCCTGCTCCGCTCAATTTTTTTAAATTAGAACATCCCTGCGCGGACTTTAAATGATTTACACCATTGTATAGTAACCAGTCTAGCTTGTTATTATTTTATCTTTCTAAATATTTCTTTAAAAATTTTCCTGTGTAGCTTCTTTCATTTTTTATAATTTGCTCTGGTGAGCCGACAGCAACTATTTCTCCTCCGCCGTCTCCACCTTCTGGTCCTAAATCTATAATATAGTCTGCTGTTTTTATTAAATCTAAATTATGCTCTATAACTATTATACTATTGCCAGTATCTACCAATCTTTGCAAGATATCAATTAATCTATGAACATCTGCTATATGAAGTCCAGTAGTTGGTTCATCTAAAATATATAGAGTTTTTCCAGTAGCTTTTTTAGATAACTCTGTAGCAAGTTTAATACGTTGAGCTTCACCTCCGGAAAGCGTTGTGGAAGGTTGTCCAAGTTTAATATAGCCTAAACCAACATCATATAAAGTTTGAATTTTATTTTTTATTCTAGGCAAATTTTTAAAGAATTCTAGTGCTTCTTCTACTGTCATGTCAAGTACATCCGATATCGTCTTGCCTTTATACTTAACCTCTAAAGTTTCTTTATTATATCTTTTACCTTTACAAACTTCGCAAGGCACATAAATATCTGGTAAAAAGTGCATTTCTATTTTTATAATTCCATCTCCATTACAAGCTTCACATCTTCCACCTGTAACATTAAAGCTAAATCTTCCCTTGTCATATCCTCTCATTTTAGCTTCATTTGTGCCTGCAAACAAATCACGTATGAAATCAAATACACCTGTATATGTTGCTGGGTTTGAGCGTGGAGTTCTTCCTATTGGAGATTGGTCAATGTTTATTATTTTATCAATATTTTCTAGTCCTTTTACTTCTTTACATTTTCCTGGCTTTTCATTAGAGCCATTTAAATCTCTTGCAATTGTTTTATACAATATTTCATTTACTAAAGTACTTTTACCGGAGCCAGAAACACCAGTAACACAAATGAATTGTCCTAGTGGAAATTTAACATTGATATTTTTTAGGTTATGCTCTGTAGCCCCTTTTACTTCTATAGATTTTCCATTAGATTTTCTACGTTTTTTAGGAACTAATATTTGCTTTCTACCACTTAAATATTGTCCTGTGACAGAATCTGGTACGAGCTTTACCTCTTCTGCTGTGCCCTGTGCCATAACTCTACCACCATGTACACCAGCACCGGGGCCAATGTCTATAATTTGGTCTGCTGCATACATAGTGTCTTCGTCATGCTCTACCACTAGAACAGTATTTCCTAAATCTCTTAAATGTTTTAATGTTGCTAATAATTTATCATTATCTCTTTGATGTAGACCTATACTTGGCTCATCTAATATGTATAAAACCCCTGTAAGTCCTGAGCCTATTTGAGTAGCAAGCCTTATACGTTGTGCTTCTCCTCCTGATAATGTCCCTGCGCTTCTTGAAAGTGTTAGGTACTCAAGTCCAACATCAATTAAAAATTGTAATCTTTTATTAAGCTCTTTAAAGATTTGGTCTGCTATCATTCTATCTTTTGTATTTAATTCCAAAGAGTTTAGATAATCTTTAATCTTATTTATTGGCATATCTGTAAGTTCATTTATATTTTTATCTCCAACTTTTACAGATAAGCTTTCTTTTTTTAGTCTTGCGCCATGGCATTCTGGACATGGAGATTCGCTCATATACATCTCATAGAAAGTGCGCATTCCCTGCGATTTTGTCTCATTATGGCGTCTCTCTAGTGTTGGAATTACTCCCTCAAAAGGAGAAGTAAATCTTCTTGTTCCTGCAGCTGAAGTATATTCAAAATATATTTCTTCATCACCAGTACCATATAAAATTTTCTCTAAAAAGTCGCGTGGAAGCTTTTTGATAGGTACACCTTTAATTTCAACTCCATAATGACGTGCAATACTTTCAAAATACATTTTTGCCATTGTATCTCCACGTTTCATTACACTTGAGCCAAAGGCTTTTACTCCGTCATATAAAGTTTTATTCTTATCTGGTATAATTAAGTCCTCATCCATTTTCATTAGATAACCAATACCAGTACAGCTTGGACAAGCGCCAAAAGGATTATTGAAAGAAAACATCCTTGGTGTTAATTCTTCAAAGCTAATTCCGCAGTCTGGGCATGCATAGTTCTGGCTAAATAACATCTCTTTTTTATGTGTAGCATCATCTATTACAACTATATTGTTTGCATGCTTTAAAGCTATTTCGACAGATTCTGTTAGTCTACTTCTAATATCTTCTTTAATAACTAATCTATCTACAATTAGCTCAATATTATGTTTCTTCTTTCTATCAATTTGCAAGTCATCTGAAAGCTCAACCATATCGCCATCAATTCTTGCTCTTACAAAACCCTCCTTTTGGAACTCTTCTAACTGTTTAACAAACTCTCCCTTTCTTCCTCTTACAACTGGTGCTAATACTTGAATTCTTGTTCCTTCTTCTAAGTCCATTATACTGTCTATAATTTGGTCAATAGTCTGTTTTTCTATCTTTTTGCCACATTTAGGGCAATATGGAACTCCTATTCTTGCATACAAAAGACGAATATAATCATATATTTCTGTAACTGTTCCAACTGTAGAACGTGGATTTTTTGAAGTAGTTTTTTGGTCTATTGATATTGCTGGAGAAAGTCCTTCAATTGACTCTACATCTGGTTTTTCCATCAAGCCCAAGAATTGTCTTGCATAAGCAGACAAACTCTCAACATATCTTCTTTGCCCTTCTGCGTATAAAGTATCAAATGCTAAAGATGACTTACCAGAGCCTGAAAGACCTGTTATAACTACCAATTTATCTCTGGGTATTTCTATGCTAATGTTTTTTAAATTATGTTCTTTTGCTCCTTTTATCACTATTTTATCATTCATAAATTGCCCCCTAATCTACATGAACATATTTTATTTTAAGCATTAATATTATAAAACATTAGTTTGTAAAAGTCAATATTTTTAATCTTTCTTTCTCTAAGTGTCAGTGAAAGTTATTACCTTTTCAAACAAAACTTTTTATAAATTTATTTTTCCATCTTTTATCTCTATAATTCTATCAGCTTGATTTGCAATCTGCAAATTATGTGTAATCATAATAATCGTTTTCTTATACTCTTTATTTGCTTTTTTTAGTAATTGTATAATTTCTTCACTTGAATTAGAGTCTAAATTTCCTGTAGGCTCATCCGCTAAAATTATTGATGGCTCTATCATTAATGCTCTAGCTATTGCAACCTTTTGTTGTTGTCCTCCTGATAGTTCGTTAGGTAGATGTTTCCTTCTATTATTTATATTTAAAAATTTAGTTATTTCATCTAATTTTTTTCTATCTACCTTTTTCTTGTCCAATTCGATTGGCAATGTTATATTTTCTTCAACATTTAATGTGGGAATCAAATTGTAGAATTGATAGATTATTCCTATCTTTTCCCTTCTTAATATTGTTAATTCCTTTTTATTCATTTCATACATATTTTTACCATAAAAATATACTTTTCCAGAGGTTGGCTTTTCTAATCCAGCAACAATATGCAATATTGTAGATTTTCCACTTCCAGATGGTCCAATTATTGCAATAAATTCACCTTCTTCCGCTTCAAATGATACATCATTTACTGCTACAACCTCTGCTTCTCCTTTTCCATAAACTTTTTTTATGTGTTCTACTTTTAAAATTTCCATTTTTCTCTCCTATATTTTATTTATTTTTTACAATTCTAGTTGAATATACTGCTATACATAAAGAAATTAATAATAAAAGTCCTAAAAATATGCAAATATCTCCTATAGGTATTAATAGATGGTCAAATGAAATAATATTTCCTATATATTTTATAATTAAATATATCATTGGTATTGATAAAATTAATGATATAATCATTGCTTTTATGAACATATACAGACTTTCATATATCAAAATTTTATTTATATTTCCTTTAGTAGCTCCTAAACTATTTAAAATAATAAATTCTTGTTTTCTTTCATATAAGCTTGCATTTAAAATATTGATTATACTAATAATTTCAATTATTACTATTGCTAATATAATAACTTTTAATATCAGTTCTATTATATTAATATAAATGATTTTTTCTTGAGGCTCTAAAGTATAATATGTAGCGTTAATCCTATCAATATCTTTGCTTCTATCATTTTCTATAATTTCATTTATATAATTTGAGAATCCAATTATATTTCCACATTTAACTTTTATATACGAATAGTCCTGATCGCTCATAATAAATTGCACTGAAGAGACATCTTCTTTTGACAAAATATAATCTTCAACACTCTCTTTTATGTTATCAAACTTGTCCATATTTACTATTATGAACGGAGTCATATACTTATCTCTCATGTCTTTATATCCGTCTATTAACTTATCTGTTAAAACAATGTTGCTACTCAAACTATTGCTGTCGATTATGTTATACGTGCTAATTGTTTCTTTCTCATCATAGTCGGCATTTTCATTTGTTATTGTATTATCATTATTTATCTCCTCTATGATACTAAGTTTTAAATCATATCCTTGCTTAAAGACTGTTTTATATTTATATGTTCCTTCTTCTAAGTCTAATAATCTCATATTATTATAAATAATTATATCTCCATAGTTCGCATTGACTTTTTCTAGATAATTTTTATATGTGTCATCATCTATTCCTGTCACTACCATTCTTATTCCTTTTTTATTGTCTTTATACTTAGTGGCGACTTGATTGTCTATAAAGGCATTTTCTGGCTTCACTAAAACATATAATCCAAGTTCTTTATATTCTAAATACTCTATATTATCTCCAGTTTTGACTTCATAATCTTTAAATAAAGATTTATAATCTACTGTTGAATTTATAGCTAATTCTGCATCTGAATCATATTCATCAACCAAATCTGCTGTCTCTCTTTCGTATGTTATATATGTACTAACCACTATATATGATGTCATACATATTATCAGTAAAATGGATATAATTCTGTATTTACTTTTCACTCTTCTTATATTTTTTATAGCTACTTTCCCTTCTATGGGTAATATTCTCTCCATCAGAGTAACTCTTTTTTTTGGTTTTATTTCACTATTATTTCGAATTCCTTGAATGACAGATGATGTACTTGCCTTTAAACTTGGAATAATTGATGCAATAAAAATGTTTATTATTATAATGATTAAAGATATCACAATATACTTAATATCAAGGATTAATCTAAAATTATAGCCTGTTTCTGCTAATATATTATTTAAAAACTTTAATATGATACTGGAACAAAATATTGAAATTATTCCTCCTAGCAAAATTCCAATTATTCCAAAGATAAGTCCTTCTAAAAATAACATTTTTAGTATTTGTCCTTCTGTTCCGCCAACACTATTTAAAATCGCATATTCTTTTTTTCTTTCATTTACAGTTATTAAAAAAGCATTATACAATATTACTATAAATATTACAGAAAAAATTACTAAAATAGCAATTATCATTATATCTATTATATAGGTATAATTTACTCTTGTTATACACGTTTTATTATCATTTTCTTCAACTATTCCTACATCAATTAAACCATACACAGTTAACAATTTTTGATTAAATTTGTATTCCACATTATTTACTTTTTCCAGACTATCTATGTTGGTTTTGTATGCATCATCTATTATTTGAATAATTGCTGTAGAATATTCACATGTTTTTCTAATATTCTTAAATTTAATATATATATTGATTTCATCATCTAAATTTGTCAATTTATAAGGTTTTTCCAGCAGCTTTATTGTTTCATTGTCTTTGTCTTGCATATAAATTTTATCAATATATTCTTTGTCCTTTATTTTATTAAAAGTTTCTATATCTAAATTTTTTATTTCCAACTGGTAGTCATTGTATCCAATTTCTACATTATCTGTGATTCCATTTCTTATACTTGAAACTACTAATATTGTAGTAAATATTAATACAGTGCATAGTGCTATTGATAATATTGCAAATAGTGTTCTCTTTCTATTTTTCTTTATATCATTAAAAGTTAATTTTGCTTCTATATTCATAATATCTCCTATATTTCAATTTATTATTAAAAATGGAGCTTGGAATCCAAGCCCCACCAAATAAGATGCTGTTGTTAGAGTTCCAAGCGACTGAAATCTCCCAAGTGCCTGGGTCCAAAGTGCTTACATAAGTAATACTGTCAAGCATGTTGTCAGCTGCAGTTGTAACTTGTCTAGAAGCCCCTGTAGATTGATTAACAAGTTTGAATCTTACGTTTCCTGAATTTCCTCAAGTTCTACCTACAGTCCAAGTCAAGGTTTTACAGCGTTTGCCAACATAGACAGTGCCAAGTACTTTGCCATCTGAAAGTCTCCCAGTATAATGGAACTCTGCTACTGGAGCTTCAGCAAGAAGACTAACATCATTTTCTAAAGTTTCAGTAGCAACAGCAGCTTCTTCCTGAGCAGGATATTGTTCGGCTGCCATGACAGGCACACCAATGGTGAACAACATAACTGCAATCAGAATGAAAGACGCAATTGTTTTTAGTTTATTATGCATATTATGCTTCCTAAATAAAAACATACACATTATACACATTCGCACTTATTTTGCAAAGATATTGCATACTTATATTAGCATACTGTATAAAACATGTCAATTATTTTTTACCTATTTGGAAAAATATTTCATTTAAAATTAAACTTCATGAGATTTTGCATTTTTAAGTAGACAAAAACATCAAGAAAATAAGGCAGGAATTATTCCTGCCCCCATAGCTAATGCATTACCAATTATCATGTGTCCAGCCTGTCACATCGCTGTACATTACTTCCAGCATTTTTAGCCTTCTCCCTACTATGCAATCATAGTTACACCTTTCGGGATTTTGTGACCAAAAATTGTTTATCCGGCATTTCGTACAGCATTGCAATAGTTCATGTTGTTTACGAAGATAGTCATCTTTTCTTTTCTCGGACATACATTAGCCCTCCTTAAAAATAGTATATAATATATATATTCATTTGTAACTATTTTTATTCTTAGAGCAAAAGCATATTGCCAAATTTATTTACTTTATGTTGATTTTATGATATAATATTTCGCATAGATGTTTTCATCTATAAAGTATCTTTCAATCTTTATATTTAAAGGAGGTCATTTTCTATGATGGAAAGAATGACAATCATCGACCGGTTAGAAATCGTCGCCGAACGAGGTGACACAAATGCAGCGCTCAAGCTTTGGGGTGCACAGATTTCTAAGTTGGAAAAAGGTGGGTTTACAGTTACAAAAATTGCTCCCACTGCCCGAGAGGGCGAATTCTATTGTGAGGTGGACTGGAAACAGCCTTATGGCCCTGATGCGCAAAGGTTACTTGAGTACACACTTGAAGCACTTCAAGCCAACCATGACAGAATTTAACCATTCCAGCTGTTGATGTACTAAAGGTACTTTAAAAGCCCCTTCCGTTCTTCGGAAGGGGCTGAACTTTTGATTTTTTATTTTTATTCTGAATCGAAAAATTACAACTGCTCTCTATAAATTACTTCATTGCCTTTATCTGCAAATACAACTAATGGTTGCTCATGCTCTTTTACTCCATTAATATATTGGTCAAGATTTGCAGCTTCAAAATTGTTGTTTATCTTATTTGTAAAATTATCGTTTATATCAAGTATTCCCATAGGTAAAACCACCTTTCTTCAAAATATTCTGCTCAATAAATAGTTTCTTGTTTAATCACATATTTATTTTACTATATTTTGCCTATTTTTTCAAGATTTATTAATATTTTTATTATATACAAAATTTTCCATAATTAGTTTTAGGTAAATCTTGTTTTTTTCCTCCGTCCCCAAAAACAAGATTTTATAATCCGCTCTCTAATTCCTTAATCTGGTCTCTTAATTCTGCTGCTTTCTCAAACTCCATAGCAGCTGCATATTTAAGCATCTCATCTGTTAATTTGTTAATTACATCTTGTATGCTTTCATCTTTGCCAATATTGTATCTTGCTCCTGCCTCTTCTATTATACTTGCTTTTATTGCATCTCTAACAGATTTTTGAATTGTCTTAGGAGTAATTCCATGCTCTTCGTTATACTCTTGTTGTATTTTCCTTCTTCTGTTAGTCTCTGAAATTGCTTTTTCCATCGATTCTGTTAGCTCATCTGCATACATAATAACCTTTCCATCTGTGTTTCTTGCGGCACGTCCAATTGTTTGTATTAACGAGCGCTCTGAGCGTAAAAATCCTTCTTTGTCTGCATCAAGTATTGCAACAAGTGAAACTTCTGGAATATCAAGTCCCTCTCTTAAAAGGTTAATTCCAACTAATACATCAAACTCTCCTAAACGTAATGAGCGTATTATTTCCATTCTTTCTAGAGCTTTAATATCAGAATGCATATACCTTACTTTAATGTCGATTCCAGCTAAATATGCAGTTAAGTCTTCTGCCATTTTCTTTGTTAAAGTAGTAACTAGGACTCTCTCATTTTTAGCTGTTCTCTCTCTAATTTGCTCAATCAAATCATCAATTTGATTTTCAACAGGCTTTACTTCAATTTTAGGGTCTAGCAATCCAGTAGGTCTAATAATTTGCTCAACTACATTTTCTTTTGAATGCTCTTTTTCATACTCTGCAGGTGTAGCACTTACAAATATCACCTGATTGATTCTTTCTTCAAATTCATTAAACTTTAACGGTCTGTTGTCGAAAGCCGATGGAAGCCTAAAACCATATTTTACTAATGACTCTTTTCTTGCTCTGTCTCCATTGTACATAGCTCTAACTTGTGGTATTGTTGCGTGAGACTCATCTATTAATAGTAAAAAGTCCTTTGGGAAATAATCAAAAAGTGTAAATGGTGCACTTCCTGGAGCTCTTCCACTAACATGTCTTGAATAGTTTTCTATGCCTTGACAAAAGCCTGTTTCCTTCATCATTTCTATATCAAAATTTGTTCTTTCTTCTATTCTTTGTGCTTCAATTAATTTGCCATTATCTTTAAAATATTTTATTCTTTCTTGTAGTTCTTCTTCTATTGTGCCTATCGCTCTTTCCATTTTATCAGAAGTAGTAACATAGTGTGAATTTGGAAATATCATAACATGATTTCTAGTTGCAATTACTTTTCCAGTAAGTGGATTTATCTCAGAAATCTTCTCTATTTCATCTCCCCAAAATTCCACTCTTATAGCACTTTCGCTTTCGTCGGATGGGTATATTTCTAATATGTCTCCTTTAGCTCTAAAAGTTCCTCTTTTAAAATCTAATTCATTTCTACTATATTGCATAGCCACTAGTTTTTTCATTATTTCGTTTCTTTCTTTTTGCATACCTGGTCTTAAAGAAACTATCATGTGCTCGTAATCTATTGGGTCACCCAATCCATATATACATGAAACAGAAGCAACAATTATTACATCTCGTGTTTCAAATAACGCTGCTGTTGCAGAGTGACGTAGCTTGTCTATCTCGTCGTTTATAGAAGCATCTTTTTCTATGTATGTATCAGAAGATGCAATATATGCCTCCGGCTGGTAATAGTCGTAGTATGATACAAAATACTCCACATTGTTCTCTGGAAAGAATTCTTTAAACTCTGAATAGAGTTGTCCCGCTAGTGTTTTGTTGTGTGCTAACACCAATGTTGGCTTCTGAACTTGCTGTATTATGTTAGCCATTGTAAAGGTCTTTCCAGAACCTGTAACGCCTAGAAGCGTCTGATATTTCTTGCCTTGTTTAATTCCTTCACTTAACTGTTTTATGGCAACTGGTTGATCTCCAGTTGGCTTATATTCTGAATGTAATTTAAACATTTGTTTTCTCCTGAATTTATATTTTTTTATGATGATTTTTAGTCTACATAAATGTTATTTTGTGCAATTACACGAATTTGACTCACCTATTTTGAATTTTCTGACAAAGCAACACAAAATAACACAAACTAGCATTGTTCTAGGAAATTATAGCATAATTTAATACAAAAAACAAGATAGCAATTTAAGCTATCTTGCAAAATTCGTGTAAGATTTTTAAATCTTTTATATAATCTTCTAAAGCAATTATATAGTCCACTTCTTCTGAAAAATCATATTCTTTCTTTTTTGGAATTACCTCATCAATATATGGTTCTAATTCTTCTAAACAATCTTCTATTATTTCTTTGTTATCGCCATATATATCAACTGTAATTAATTCTTTTGAATGTCCCATCATTTTTGAAACTGCCTTTGGGCTAAAATCATTCTTTAATAATAAAGTACAATATGTTCTTCGTAAATCGTGCCATTTAATATCAGGTAAATTATTATCTTTTAATAATTGTTTAAAATGAGTAGATGCGTAACTCCTACTTCTTGGTCTTCCAAGATTAGAACAACAGATATATCCCAAATCTTGAAAACCATACTGCTTTTTATTTTGATACCTTTTCTTGTTTTTATTATATTTTTCTTTTTCTTTTAAAATTTCTTCAAAAACATAGTCAGGTATAATTAATTCTCTATTGCTAGATTCTGTCTTTGTTGGTATTTCTTGTTTCGTATATGTTTTAGGTGCAAAATCTTTTTTGTTAGAATTAGCTTTTATTCCTAATTGCCTTTGAATTTTGAGTGTTTTGTGTATGTAGTCTATGTCTTCATATTTTAAGCCATTAATTTCGCCTCTTCTTAATCCCATTAGGACAGCAAATATTACTTGCATATGTATTCTTGTGTTTTCACTTGCTTTTACTAAAATTTTTACTTGTTCTAAAGATAGTGTTTTTGTACTATCAACATTTACAATCCATGTATTTTTTTTCTTATCTTTTTTGGATACATTTGAAGTTGGATTTTTTATTAGTAATTTTTTATGTACTGCATAATCTAAAGATGTTTTTAATACTGTTTCTATAAGCCTAATTCCTGTTGTAGTCGATTTAGATGCAAATTTATAAACAGATTTAATATTTTTTCTATTGATACTTGTTAAATACATATTCCCTAAAACTGGTATAATGTATTTATTTATAGCATTAGAATATGCTACATAAGAATCATTAGTAATATTAGGTTTTTTAACTTTTTCTAGCCAAAAAATCATAAAAGGACCAACTTTAATTTTGGTATTAATTATATATGTTCCACTAGTAAGATCTGCAATAACATTATTTCTCTCTTTGTTAGCCTCTGTTTTTGTTTTAAATCCTGATTTCTGTTTAACTTTCTCGTTTCCATCTGACATCTTTAAAACTATTCTAAATCCATACTTTCCTTCAATGTGCATTACAGGTTTTACTTTCCAATCAATATATTGTTCTCCTATTATTTCATCAATATTCAATTAATATCATTCCTTTTTCTTAAAGTTCTTATTCATAAATTTATTGATTTTTTCACTTTCATCCATTATGTCGCAGTATAACTCAAATGTAGTTTGGATAGAAGCATGACCTAACAAACCAGAAATTTTTTGAAGTACAACACCTCTTTCTAATAATATCGTGGCAAACATATGTCTTAAAGAGTGAACTGTGATGCAAGGTAAATTATTTTTGTTACATATCTTTGTAATATAATTATTTAATGCTGAAAAAGCATGAAAGCCACCATTTTCTTTACAACTAACTAAATCGTTATCAATAAATTTAGAGTTTATTCTTTTTAAATTTTCTATATACTCTTTTCTTATCTCTAATTCATTAATAATAATTTTTGGAACTTTTATAATTCTATAACTATTATTTGTTTTAGGTCTTTTTGTACCTAATGAATATTCTTCAATCTTAAAACCTATTTTATCCATTTCATCACTTAATCTACTACAGGTTGTTAATTGTCTACTAATTTTTAGTGTCTGTTTATCTATATTGAAATCAGAAAATTTTAATGCTAAAATTTCACCTTTTCTCAATCCACAAAATATACCTAGTAAAATTTCTAAATACCAGTTCCCTTCAGAAACTAATCTTAAAAATTTCTTTAACTCTTTTTTATTGAAAACTACAACCTTTGCTTTTTTCCTTTTATATGCTTTAGTTCCTTCTACAGGATTTATATTAATAAATCCATCCTCAATAGCATCTTTAAAAGCAATATTTAACAATTCTCTTGATTTGTTTGGGGCTGATTCACATATTTTAGATGTTTTTTTTATTAAAATGTCTAAATAATCTATATTTATGTATTTTAATAAAATATCTTCTTCAATATTAGGAAATATAAGATCATATAGTACATAAGCTCCCAACATTTGAGTTGTATTTTCTATTCTAATTGAATAAATATTTTCAAACCAATATATTAAATATCTTTTTAGAGTTACTTTATTTTTGTTCTCTATAATAGTTTTAGAAACACTTCTTTCAAATTCTTCTGCCATTTTGAAATAGCTTTCTTCAGCTTCTTTCTCACTCTTAAAGCCTCCCTTTTTTCCATATTTAATAGAATGATCTGGAAGCAATGTTTTTGTCCTATGATACCAAGAGTTTCTTTCAAAGAAAGCTACTTTCTTTTTTTTCATTTTTGATTTACTCCCTCCCTATTCAGACATACTTTGTATCCAGTTATTAAAAGATTGAATTGGAATTTTATATATAGTACCTATTTTTATTACTTTAAACGGTTCACCAGTCTTTTGTACTTCTTTTAAATATTCATAAGCTCTACTTCGACCAATTCCTAAAATATTTTGTATATCTTTTACATTATAAAACTTCCTTTCTTTAAAAATTATATCTTCCATTGGATACCTCCGTTATTATATTTTCATATTAAATTTTTTTCTATTTGAGAAAAAAATTTAGATAGTATTTGCTTTTTTTAATAAATCATCTAAACTATATACTTGTGGAATAACATCAATTTCTTTTATAATTTCATTTGCTGTAATTTCATTTGCACTATTTTTAATTAAATATAATCCAATTTTTGCGTATGCTATATATACTTGCTTCTCTTGCTCAATTACTTTATCCATTTCCATAGATAAATTTTCAATAGAGATTTTTTTTTGTTGAGCTTTTAGATTTGAAAAGGCTTTCCTTATATATTTTTTACATTCTCTCTTATTCATTTAAACCTCCATAATAAAAAAGCCAGATTTACTGACTTTTTTTAAATTTAAT
>UMIY01002334.1_pt1 | contig 20068 bp, 22 predicted proteins | sample 1965921 | NCBI WGS metagenome assembly UMIY01 (sample SAMEA4836134, study PRJEB28245) | human gut metagenome | biome: gut microbiome; material: fecal sample | place: Denmark | collected 2008
TGTCAGTTGATGAGGTAAAAGCCGCTATAGTACAAGTAAGTGTTACTCAAAAATTCAAGCAAGCAGTTTTAAGCGAAGACTTAACAGACTTTTTAGAAAAGGGAGAGAATAACCTGACAAATGGGTTGGCATTACCATTTCCGATTCTTTCAAGCGTGTTCAAGGGAATACGTAAAGGTGAAACAATGGCATTCGCTATGCCATCAAACTCTGGTAAAAGTAGATTCACAATAAATCTTGCGGCATATACTGCGTTTGTACACAAAAAGAAAGTGCTGGTTATTTCTAACGAAATGTCGGAAGAAAAAATGAAATTATGCTTAATAACTACAGTGTTAAATAACCAAAAAATGCAAGAATTACATGGACAACAAATAACAAAAACAGAAGGCGAATTATTAGAGTTCAAATTTAGAGCAGATAAAAATGCAAAAGTCGAAGTAGATAAAGATGGTTTTATAGTACAAGGTGAAAAAGAAACGAGAAGGCAATTTGTAGATAGACTAAAAAAAGTATCATCTGAATTTAATAAGACTATAGCTGTAACAGATTGGCTAAATAATCAAATTAATAACTCAATATATTTTATAAATATTACAGACCATACAAATGACGAGTTAAAGAAAGTTATAATGAACTATTACTATAAAGAAAAAATAGAATATGTATTTTATGATACTTTGAAGACTGATACGGCAAACATAGGAAATGGAGAAGAAATAAAAAGGACAGCAACAATACTTTCAAATTTAGCACAAAATTTTAATATGTTCATATGCTCTACATTGCAGCTTACAGAGAGCACGACTCTTCCTATTAATTTAAGTGTTAACGACTTGGCAGTTAGTAGAACAGTAAAAGAGGTACTAGATACACTATGTTTAATAAAACAAATTGTAAGAGAGGATTGGGATAAATATCAATATTCATTAGAAGAAGTTGATACGAAATTCTTTGAGCTTAAAAAATATACTGATCCAGACGAAAGATATTATGCTTGTGTTGTAGATAAAAATAGGGCAGGTGCAAAGCCAAAGCTATTGTTTAATTTGAATTTGGCGTATAACAGGTGGAATGAGCTTGGGTATTTGAGATTGAAGAATGAGGAGTAAGAATGATAGAGCTAGAAAAGTGCGAGATTTGTCCGCATAGATGTAAAGTTAACAGAGAAAATGGGAAGATAGGAAGATGCAAGTGTAATGATAAAATAAAAATTGCTCTTGCATCGATACATGAGTTTGAAGAGCCATGTATTAGTGGAAACAATGGCTCTGGTACAGTCTTTTTCTCTAATTGCAATTTAAACTGCATGTATTGCCAAAACTATGAGATAAGTCAGTTTGGTAAGGGAAGAGAGCTCTCAATTGAAGAGCTATCAGATATTTTTATATCTCAACAAGAAAAAGGTGTAAATAACATAAATTTAGTTACACCGACTATGTATGCTTATCAAATAATTGAAGCGATAAAGATTGCTAGGAAGAAGCGGATTATGTATTCCGATAATCTACAATTCAAATGGATACGAGAATGTTGATACAATTAAAGCGTTAGACGGATATATTGATGTGTATTTACCAGATTTAAAATATTATTCCAATGACTTGTCAAAGAAGTATTCCAATGTAGATAAGTATTTTGAAATTGCTACTACTGCAATAAAAGAAATGTACAATCAAGTTGGGACAGCTGTATTTGACGAAAATGGAATAATACAAAAAGGAGTAATTATTAGACATTTAGTTTTACCAAACCATTTACAAAATAGCAAACATATATTAAAATGGGTGAGAGAAAATATGCCTGAGGACACATATGTGAGCATCATGGCTCAGTACTTTCCTACATATAAAGCAAAACAGGACAAGTATATAAATAGGAAGCTTACAAAAAAAGAATATAAAGAGATAGAAAACTTCTTATATACTTTAGAGCTGAAAAACGGTTATATGCAGGAATTGGGAGAGCATGAGGAAGAGTATGTGCCTAACTGGGATGAGTAATAAATATAAAAAAGTTTTAGAGTAGGCCTGTCCCCAAAACGACAACTTTGTCGTTTTTAGGCCTGTCCCTAAAGCGACAAAAGGAGGAATAGAAAAATGACTGAAGCGGATAAACATTTTATTGAAACATGTAGAAAAATAATTAATGAGGGAGTTTCATCTGAAGGAACTAATGTAAGAACTAGGTGGGAAGATGGTGCTGAAGCAAATTATATTTCTATTGTAGGTGTATGTAATAAGTATGATGTAGGAAAAGAGTTTCCTATGATTACATTAAGGAATAATAGTAAGACTGTTATGAGAGCTATAGATGAAATACTTTGGATTTGGCAGAAAAAATCAAACAATGTAAAAGATTTAAATTCTCATATTTGGGACCAATGGATTGATGAAAATGGCACAATTGGTAAAGCTTATGGTTATCAACTAGGCAAGAAATATGATTTTAAAACTAAAGAAGGTATAATAAAAATGGACCAAGTTGATTATGTATTATACTTACTAAAAAACGACCCAGCAAGTCGTAGAATTATGACTAATATTTTTAATCATGAAGAACTTAAAGATATGAGACTAGAGCCATGTGCATATGGAACTCAATGGCTTGTAAAAGGTGGAAAATTACACCTTATATTAAATCAACGCTCACAAGATATGCTTGCTGCAAATGGATGGAACACGATGCAATATGCTGCACTTTTGTGTATGTTTGCACAAGTTGCAGGATTAGAAGTAGGAACTTTAACACATAATATTGGTGATTGCCATATTTATGACAGGCATATTCCTTTAATAGAAAAATTAATAGAGGCAGAGCCAATGGATGTACATCCACAATTAAAAATAAATAATCCTACAAAGAATTTCTACGATTTTAAAGTGGAAGATTTTGAAGTACAAGGCTATGATTATAACAAAGAGATAAAACTAGGAAAAATTCCAGTTGCGATATAGGAGGAGAAAATGTTAAGTATAATAGTAGCAGTTGCAAAAAATAATGTGATAGGAAAAGATAATAAATTAATTTGGCATTTGCCAGAAGATTTAAAGAGATTTAAAAGATTGACAACAGGACATACTATAATAATGGGAAGAAAAACTTTTGAATCATTAGGAAGAGTTTTGCCAAACAGAAAACATATTGTGCTTTGTAATGATGCTGAAATGAATATTGATGATGAAAATGTAGAAGTGATTGACAGTATAGATAAGATAGAAAAATATGAAAATTCAGAAGAAGAAAATTTTGTGATAGGAGGAGCAAGCATATATAAACTTTTGCTTCCCAAAGCTAGTAAGCTTTATATAACAAAAATAAATCAAGAGTTTGATGGAGATGTATATTTTCCAGAAATTGATGAAAACGAATGGAAAATAGTTGAGAGAGAGCAAGGTATAAAAGACGAAAAAAATCCTTACGATTATGAGTATATAACGTATGTGAGAAGATAAATAAAAAATATTAAAAAATTTTTAATAAAATGCTTGTCAAAACATTTTTTATGGTATAGAATTATATCGTGAAAACAAAAAGAAAAAATAAAGAAAGGAACGGTGGAAGATGAATAAGAATGAAAAAAGGTGGATTGTTTTATTAGTAGCTGTTGTAATTATAGCAATAGTACTATTTGTAGCCTTAGGAATGTCTAAGAACAAGAGCAACGAAGGAGGACAAACAGGTGGTTCTAACAATAATGGAGCTGAGAATGTAGTTGATAATACTTATTCAACACAACTAGATGATGGAACAAGACTAAACAATAGTACAAACTTTAACAGCACAAAAACATATGGAAATCTAGAAATAAGCAACATTCAATTTGCAGAGAGAAATGGTGCAACTGTATTACTAGCAGATGTTAAAAATACAGGCTCATCAGCACATGAAATAGAGACAGTAAAGATAACAATCCTAGGTGACGATAACGCAGTATTAACACAGAGCAACGCAGTAATAGAAGATATGGAACCAGGCGAAACTAAAAAACTTAATGTAACATTTACTGCAGACGTAGTAAATGCAAAAGACTTCACAATAGAAGCAGCTGACTAAGCAAAAGTTTACAATCTAAATTGCTAAAATAGCGCAAAAAATATAAAATTAGTAGAAGAATTAGTCAAAGTACTTGACAAATCGCGAAAAATAGTGTAAAGTATATTAGCATTACATTTTGATGCTAATATATTTTTTTGCAATTCGTTGAAAAATGATTATGTTTTAACTTGAGGTGATAAACATGGATAAGAAAGTTGAAATAAGTATTTTGTGTCAAATATATGGAAAACTTTTGACAGAAAAACAATATGAATTAATTGATGATTATTATAATAATGATTTATCACTTTCAGAGATTGCAGAAAATAATAATATAACAAGACAAGCAGTTAGAGACATAATAAAAAAGGGGGAAAGCAAACTTTTCGAGTATGAAGAAAAGCTTTTAATTATGAAAAAGATGAGAGACCAAGAAAAACAAATACAAGGAATAATTGAAGAGTTAAATAAAATAAAAGATACTTCATCAGATAAGAAAATAGAAAAAATAATTAGCAATGTTACTAGAGAACTAATTTGCTTAAATTAATAATATAAAATATTACACTGGGGAGGAAGAAGCTATGGCATTTGAAGGTTTATCTGCTAAGTTACAAGAAGTAACTAGAAAATTAAGAGGAAAAGCAAGAATTACGGAGTCTGACTTAAAAGAAATGTTAAGGGAGGTAAAGCTTGCATTATTAGAAGCAGATGTTAACTATGTAATAGTTAAAGAATTCATAAATACCATACAAGAGAAAGCTTTAGGGCAGGATGTTCTAAAGTCACTTACTCCAGGACAGCAAGTTATTAAAATAGTAAAAGATGAATTAGTAGAACTTCTAGGAGGTACTGAAAGTAAAATAAACTTTACTCCTAATCCACCAACAGTTATAATGCTTGTTGGACTTCAAGGCTCTGGTAAAACTACCACAGCTGGAAAGCTTGCAAATTTACTTAGAAAACAAGGTAAAAAGCCACTTTTGGTAGCGTGTGATGTATATAGACCAGCAGCTATCAAACAACTTCAAGTTGTGGGAGGACAGCTAAATATACCAGTATATGCAAATGAAAATTCAAAAGACGTTGTGAAGATTGCAAGACAAGCAATAGATGTTGCAATGAGCAAGCTTAACGATGTAGTAATATTAGATACAGCAGGACGTTTGCATATAGATGAAGAATTGATGACAGAGCTAAAAAATGTAAAAGCAAATGTAAAACCACATGAAATTTTACTTGTAGTAGACTCGATGACTGGTCAAGATGCTGTAAATGTTGCAAAAGCATTTAATGAAGCATTAGGAATCGATGGTGTAGTACTTACAAAACTTGATGGTGATACAAGGGGTGGTGCTGCAATATCAGTAAAGAAGATTACAGGAAGACCAATTAAATTTGCAGCAACAGGTGAAAAATTAAGCGATATAGAAGTATTTTATCCAGAAAGAATGGCATCAAGGATTTTAGGTATGGGTGATGTACTTTCAATAATAGAAAAAGCAGAAGAGGCAATTGACATAGAGGAAGCTGAAAAGCTTGAAAAACAGCTAAAGAAGAAAAAGGACTTAGATTTAGATGATTATTTAACACAATTAAGACAAATCAAAAAGATGGGCTCTTTTTCATCATTATTAAAAATGATACCAGGTATGAATCAGTTAAAAGATGTTAAAGTAGATGATAAAGAATTTGTAAGAATTGAAGCAATGATATCTTCTATGACAAAAGAAGAAAGAAGAAATCCGAAGCTACTAAATGGAAATAGACGTATTAGAATTGCAAAAGGAAGTGGAACTTCAGTTCAAGAAATAAACAAATTCATGAAATCTTTTGAAATGACGCAAAAAATGATGAGACAGATGAAAGACAGCAAGAATATGAAGAAGATGATGAAGGGACTAAATCCACAAGATTTGAAAAATATGCTTAAAGGTTGATTTTAATTTTAAAATATATAATAAGAATTATTAAATACCATTATTAATAATTCTTAGGCAAAATTTTCAGGAGGTGAATTTAATGGTAAAAATAAGATTACAAAGACAAGGTGCTAAGAAGGCTCCATTCTACCACATAGTAGTTGCAGATTCAAGAAGCCCAAGAGATGGAAAAATAATTGAAAAAATAGGAACATATGATCCTATGACAGAGCCATCCACAATAGTATTGGACAAAGAAAAGGTAGAAAAATGGATTAAGAATGGTGCTAAGCCTACAGATACAGTAAAGCAACTTATAGAAAAAGCTAACTAAATAGCTTAAGCACAAAGAAAGGAATTGGTTATGAAACAAGTTTTAGAAACAATTATAAGAAACATAGTTGAAGACCAAAATTCTGTTTCTATAAATGAAAAAGAGGAAGCAGACAAAATTACTTATGAGGTTAAAGTTGCAGGTAGTGACATGGGCAGAGTAATTGGTAAACAAGGAAAAGTTGCAAATTCTATTCGCTCAGTTATGAGGGCTTTAGGCTCAAAAAATAAGAAAAAGGTAGTAGTAGAGTTCTTAGATTAAGGAGCTAAATATGAAACAAGAATATTTTGAAATAGGTCAAATTGTAAACACATTTGGTATTAAGGGCTTTGTAAAAGTTAATCCATTTACTGATGACATGGAAAGATTTGCAGAATTAAAAAGCGTATTAGTTGTAAAAAACAAAGAGCTTATAGAAATGCAAATTGAAGAAATAAAATATCAGAAAAATGTAGTTTTAATTAAATTTAAAGGTATTGAAGATATTAATATGGCAGAAAAATATAAAGGTTGCTATATAAAAATAAAAAGGGAGAATGCAAGAAAGCTTCCAAAAGATACATACTTTATAGCAGATTTGATTGGAATGCAGGTTTATGATGAGCAAGGTAACTTGCTTGGAAAGGTAAATGACATATATAATAACAAAGTTCATGATATTTATGTAATAAAAGATGACTTAGGAAAACAAATATTATTACCTTCTACAAAGGAAGTAATTAAACAAATTGATATGGACAATGATAGGATAGTTGTTCACTTGATAGAGGGCTTGGTTTAAATGGAGGAAAGATGAAATTTGATGTGCTTACACTTTTTCCAGAGATGTTTAAGTCATTAGATGAAAGCATAATTGGAAGAGCAAAGGAAAAAGGGCTAATAGAAATTAATTTAATAAATATTAGAGATTTTTCAAAGAATAAACACAAAAAAGTTGATGATACTCCATATGGTGGAGGAGCAGGAATGGTAATGATGCCTGATGTTGTGTACGATGCATATTCTTCTGTAAAAGATGATAAAGCAAAAGTTATATATTTATCTCCACAAGGAAAAGTTTTAAATCAAGATAAAGTTAAAGAGCTGTCTAAAGAAAATCATTTAATATTACTTTGTGGACATTACGAAGGAATTGACCAAAGAGTTTTGGATGAGATTGTAGATGAGGAAATTTCTATAGGAGATTATGTGCTAACAGGAGGAGAGCTACCAGCAATGGTACTTATAGATTCAGTTAGTAGATATGTACAAGGAGTTCTAAGTGAAGATTCTACAAATGAAGAATCATTTAGTAGCAACTTATTAGAATATCCACAATATACAAGACCAGAAGAATTTAGAGGCAAGAAGGTGCCAGAAGTTTTGATTTCTGGACATCATGAAAATATAAGAAAATGGCGAGAAGAAAAATCGCTAGAGGTCACAAAGAAAAAAAGACCTGATTTATTAAAATAAGAATTAAATAGAGGAAGGAGGATATCAAATGGATATCATAAAATCAATAGAGCATGAACAATTGAAGAATAAGATACCTGAGCTTAAAATTGGTGATACAGTAAGAGTACATCAAAGAATTAAGGAAGGTAATAGAGAGAGAATCCAAGTATTTGAAGGAATTATAATTAAAAAACAAGGTGGAGGAGTAAATGCAACATTTACAGTAAGAAAAATAGCTTACGGTGTTGGTGTTGAAAAAACATTCTTAGTACATTCTCCATTAGTAGAGAAAGTAGAAGTAGTTAGAGTAGGTAAAGCTAGACGTGCTAAACTATACTATTTAAGAGATAGAGTAGGTAAAGCTGCTAGAACTAAAGAAAATACAGGTGCTAGAATTGAAAATAGAGAAATCACTATTAAAGAAGAAATGACAGAAGAGCCAGTAAGCGAAGAAGTAGAAACACCTGTAGAAGCAGCTCCAGAAGAGGCACCAGCAACTCAAACAGAAGCTCCAGTTGTTCAAGAAACAGTTGATACTGTAAAAGAAGAACCAGTAGAAACAGTAAAAGATGAAAAATAATATTATTCAATTGTAGAAACAATAAAAAAATCCCCACTTACTTTTAAAGTAAGTGGGGATTAGTAGTTAGCTAAAAAACTTGACTACTTAAATTGGATTTGCTCGCGGACTCCCAAAGTCGAAGCAATGTCATGCAGAATTTCCAATTTTTCAGAAGTAGAAAGCTCCAAAATGGAATCATCGTAACTGATACCGGTATAATTTTCCTTCTTGTCATAGGTAATGGTAAGAAGGTCATCATCGATAAATTCTTGACTTTCGTCAAGTCCGGGCTCAGCATCATCCTCATTTTCAGCATCATTCCCTGAATCTTGGATTGACAGAAGGTCGTTTTCCCAGTTTTTCAACACATCTGTCATCTTCTGCAGCATTAAATCGAGTTGGTCGCATACATTAAGCTGCTGCTCAATCAGTTCGCGATTTGTCATATTATATGACACTCCTTTGTAAAAATTTCACTTTAAAAAGTGATTACTAATATATAATAACATTATTTACATAAAAAGTCAAATTACTCATTTTTCTTTACTTACATCTGCATATTTTTTCAATTTATTATACACTAGATAATTTATAGTTCCTGCAGGGAAGTTTCCATTCTCATCTTTACTACCGGCAGGTACACCAGTTAAAAGCTCAATTCCTTCATCTATAGTTGAAATTGCATATATGTGGAATTTACCATTTTTTACAGCATCAATTACCTCATCTGAAAGATTTAGATTCCTTACGTTTTGTTTTGGAATAATTACACTATGTGCTCCATCTAGACCTCTCATTTTACATACTTGGAAGAATCCTTCTATTTTATCGTTTACACCGCCTATAGGTTGTATTTCACCTTTCTGGTTTACAGAGCCTGTAACTGCAAAAGCTTGATTTATAGGAATGTTGGATAAGCTTGAAAGTAGGGCATAAAGCTCAGTACTTGAAGCACTATCACCATCAACACCGCTATATAATTGCTCGAAGCATATGCTGGCAGTAAGGGAAAGAGGCATATCTTGTGCAAACATTTCTCCTAAGTATCCTGATAAAATTAATATACCTTTTGAATGTGAAGAGCCAGAAAGCTCAACTTCACGCTCTATATTAATAATACCATTTTTACCAGTGTACGTGTTAGCTGTTATTTTTACTGGTTTTCCAAAAGTATAATCTCCGACATTCATAATAGTAAGACCATTTATTTGTCCAACTTTCGAGCCAGAAGTATCAATAAGAAGTGTATCATCTTTAATCATTTCCATATATTTTTCGTCATATTTTTTTACTCTGTCAGTTTTTTCTTCTAATGCTTTAGTTATAAATTCTTCTGTTATAACTTTTGACTTAGCCATTTTAGCCCAAGTAGAAGCTTCACCAACAATTAATGACAAATCAGTAAAGCGTGTTGATAATTTATCTTGACTATCCGCAAGTTTTGAGGCATATTCAATTACTTTTGCCATAGCACCACTATCTAGAGGTGGTAATTCCTCATGGTCACAATATCCTTTTACAAATCTAGCAAGCTTTACCATGTTATCTTTATTTAAGGGCGCATCATCTGCAAATTCAACTTTTATTTTAAATAATTTTCTAAAATCTTGGTCCATTGCAAGAAGTGTTTGATATATGTTTTCGTCACCTATTAGAATTACTTTTAAATCCAATGGTATAGGCTCTGGTTTCAAAGAAACCATAACCATAGAAGAGCGTGGGTCAGCAGCATTTTCTATACCTAAAGTTTTGCTTCTTAGAACCTTTTTTAATGTATCATAGCATAAACTATTTGTTAGCAAGTCATTAGCTTGAAAAACTAAATATCCACCATTAGCAATATGGAGAAGACCAGGTTTAAGCATTGTATAATCAGTTTTTAATGTTCCATAATAATTTTCGTACTCAAGCTTACCAAAAATATTATGATATGAATAATTAGTATCGGCAACAACAGGTGCACCTTCTAAATTACTATTATCTATAAATAAATTTACTCTGTAATTAAGCCAAGGTTTATATATTTCTGGGTGAGCTGCTTGTGGACCTTGTAGTTTGCCATCTAAGGCTTTTTCGTCTGCAGTAAACAAATTAATATTTTTTAATATATCTTTTTTGATAGCTTCTAAGAAGTTGTTAATTTTTTTATTTTTCTTGTATTTTGCTTTTATCAAATTTATGTGAGCATTAATAGTAAGTAATGCAACATTGGATTGCCATTCCTGAATACGTTTATCAGATTCTCTCTCAATAGTTTTTATTTCACCAATAGCTTCCATAATATGTTGTTGAACAATAGTAGACTTATCTTCAAACTCTTTCTTGGTAGCTTCGTCTAATTTGTTAAATTCTTCTTCTGCAATAGTTTTACCATTTAAAATAGGCATCATATATATGCCATTCTGAGCTGACTTTACAGTAAACCCATATTCTGCAGACTTTTTATTTAATTGCTCCAAAAGAAGATTACGTTTTGTCTCATACTCCTGTTTAATTAAGTTCTTTTCTTTTTCAAAATCTTCATTATTGAATGTGTTTTTTATATCTATTTTGATTTCATTGATAAAAGAATTCATGGTATTTTGAAATTCTTTTCCTTGACCAGCAGGCAAAGGAACAGCAACTGGCTCATTTGGATTATCAAAGTTATATAAATAGCACCAATCATTTGGAGCTTTTTTCTTTTTAGATATAACTCCTAAATAATTTTTTACATATGCTGTTTTACCAACACCATAAGGGCCTTCAACATAAACATTATATCCGTTAATATCTACGTTTAGACCAAACTCTAATGCCTTAATTCCACGCTCTTGACCAATACCTGTGCTAATTGGCTCAAGTTCGTCAGTTGTATTAAAATTAAAAATTTTTGAATCGCATGTTACCTTTAATTCCTTATAATTTAGTTCATTTTTTCTTTTCATTCGTATTCCTCCTCGTTTTTTTTCTAATTGATGTCTGTCCCACAATTAGAAAGTGATAGACATAATTATTGCATCATCCGTATTATTATAATACTTTTTTCTTAAACCTATTCGATTAAAATTAAATTTTTTATATAAATTAATAGCATAAATATTATGCTCATTAACTTCTAATGTAATACTTGTACATTTTAGCTCTTTGGCAGAGGAGATAAGTGCTTCTAGCAACTTAGTACCAATGCCTAGATGCCTTTTATTTACTTTGGTAGCAATATTCATTATATTTGCTTCATCACAAATTTTTAAAATTCCAGCAAAGCCAACAATTTCGTCATCAAGTTTTGCAACAAAGTATCTGGAATTAGAATTTGCAAAATCATTTTTTAAATTATTAATATTCCAAAATTCGTCAAAATCAGACTTAAATATTGGTGTTATATTTTCTATATCTTCATTTGTCATTGGGGAAATTTTTATTTTTTCTTCTAGTGCTCTTTCTGCTTGAGATTTTCTTAAATAAATAGGAGAGATAGAAGAAGAGTCTCCATATTTTCCTTCTTGATATTTTTGAAGACCTGCTTGTGCAATACTAATTCCACTTTGCATGTTGTCTTCATTAGAAGCAAAATTCGCATTAGCAAAAGTGGAAGTAAGAATATCCTTATATGCTTTAGAGCCATCGCCAACAAATAAAACTTCTTTTAAGTTAATATTTTCTGGGTTTTCAAATGCATTTAAGCCGTCTGAATATTCGTTAAGTTTTTCACTAATAGTTTTTATTGTTTTTTCTAAACTTTCTGCAAACATTGTAATTGTATTACATTTATCATTTTGAAAATAATATAATCCACAATATACATTTTCGTTTTTGGCATCAATCAAAGAGCAAATCAAACTTGATGGGCTAGCTAAATTTTTTACATTATATGCTAGGCTCTCCAATGAGCTAACTCCGACTACTGGGATATTTATAACATCGGCAAATGCTTTTACTGTTGCAATTCCAATTCTAACACCTGTAAAAGAGCCAGGACCAATTGAGCATGCAATAAGAGCAATATCATCTAAAGTAAGGTTAGTTTTATTAAATGCTTCATCTACCATTGGCATCAATTTGACAGAATGTGTTTTTTCATCATAATTATATAAATTTATTAAAATGTTGTCATCTTCTAAAATTGTGACACTGCATCTTTTAGAAGAGGTATCAATTGCGAGTACTTTCATTTTTTTATCACCTGCTTAATTTTATTTATTCAATTGTCTCAATTTTTAATTCTCTGTAATTAACATCGTCATCGTTTTTGCTGAATGTTATTTTTGTATAAGGCTTTGGCAAGATATCCTCAATCATTTCGCCCCATTCAATCAAACAAATTCCAGTCGAAAAAAGTTCATCTCCACCCATGGCATAGAATTCGTCTGAATCTTCTAATCTATATACATCGAAATGATATATATTTATCTCGCCAGCATTATACTCATTTACAATGGTAAATGTAGGGCTGGAGATTTCATCTTCTAAGCCAAAATGCTTTAAAACACCTTGTACAAATTTTGTTTTCCCAGAGCCGAGTTCTCCGGAAAGAACAATAATGTCACCAACTTTTAATTTTTTGGCAAATTTTTCGGCAAAATCTATTGTGTCTTGCTCATTTTTTGCAACAAATGTATCCATTTTTTTCATTCCTTTATATTTTTGCTATAGCTCATAAAAAGTATGTGTGAGTAAAGAAAAATTTTTATCAAAATTATGAAATATAGCAAAATAAAACTTCTACATTATTGTATATTAAACAGCAATTTTTGTAAAGAAAATTATCAAAAAAATAAATAAAAAATTGGGTTGACGCGAAAAAAGATTAATGATATACTGTACCTGAAAAAAATGTCGATAAAACGAATGAGGAGGCAAAACAAATTATGAATATAAGTAGTAAATTAATAAAAATGACAAGTTTATTCTTAATTATTTTATTAATTATTGGAGTATTTATAAATGTTTTTCTAGTTAATGAAGTTCAAGCAAAATCACAAAACATAAAAGAATATAAAAAAGGAAGCAATATGTTGGATGACTACCCGGGTTATGCAGCTTTATTAGATGATTTATTAGATGAGCATCCTAATTGGTCGTTTACAATATTATATACAGGTCTTGAATGGGATACAGTTATAAAAAACGAGACAACAGCTGAGCATGGAAGAAACTTAGTTCAAAATAAAACAGGTGAGTGGGTATGCTCTGTATGTGGAAACAAAGCCTATGACAACGGAAGTTGGAGATGTGCATCTACATCTACAGTATCATACTATATGGATCCACGTAATTCTTTATTTGAAGATTATGTTTTCCAATTTGAAAACTTAGAGTGGAAAGATAATACATATACATTAGATGGAGTAGAACAAATATTGGATGGAACTTATTTAGATGTAAGCACAATAAGCTATACAGCGACTAATGGTTCTAAAAAAACAATAAATAAATCTTATGCAAAAGTTATTATGGAAGCTGCAGAGCAAGCAGGAATAAGTCCATATCATTTGGCATCAAGAATAGTACAGGAGCAAGGCTCAACAGGCTCTGCTACTTCATCAGGCACATATTCAACAGATTATAGAGGATATTACAACTTTTTAAATGTTAATGCAACCGGCTCAGGAAGTGCTACTATAATAAAAAATGCTTTAGCATATGCTAAGAAGAAGGGATGGACAGACCCAGAAAAATCAATAAAAGGTGGAGCAGGATTCCTAGCTGAAGGGTATATATCAATTGGTCAAAACACATTATATTTACAAAAATTTGATGTAGATGATAGTGATGGAAGTTTATACTGGCACCAATACCAACAAAATGTTTCGGCATCTAAAACAGAGGGTACAAGCATTATGAAAACATACAAAGAAATAGATAGTGATTTAGACATGTCATTTAATTTCTTAATACCAGTATTTGAAAATATGCCTGGAACAAGGTGTGCAATGCCTGGTACACAATCTATAGTAACACAAAACATACAAATCACAGATTCTTCTGTTGTAGTATATAAATCAAAAGATACAGGCTCAACGAAATTAAAAACATTAAAGAAAAATGATAAAATATTAAGGATTGAAGTTGGCTCTGAAAAGGAAAACGGACATGTTTGGGACAAAGTAGTTCTTGATGATGGCACAAAGGGTTACATTATATCAGATGGATTTAAAGTTATAGATGATATCACTAATTGTGAAATTACAGGAATAGCTGTGGAGCCAGGAAATTTAAGAAATGGCCCAGGTACAAGCGGAACAACCATATTAACAACATTAACTGTAGGACAAAGAGTAACAATAATAGAAAAAGGAAAATACAACAATGTGGATGGATATAATTGGTCAAGAGTAATGTTGGCAGATGGAACACAAGGATATATAGTAGATAGATATGTAGAAGAAGTATCAGAAAGTGGCTCTACTCCAGGTGGAAGTGACATTGTAAAAGTAGTATGTAGTGTATTAAGAGTTAGAAAAGAGCCTACAACAAGCTCAGGAATAGTAGCAGAAGTAGATAGAGGAGATTATTTAACAAGAGTAGAAAAAGCAGTTTCTACAGCGAATGGATATACTTGGGATAAGGTAGTAACGGGTTCTGGAAAAACAGGATATGTTGCTAGAGGAGATTCTGATGGAAATTATATAGAGCCAGTAACAAGTACAGGCTCGGTAGCAATAAGTGGCGATGGATTTAAAACCACAGGCTCAAATTTAATGTGTGAGCCAGACATATCTGTAAGTGAAGTTTTGAAAAAAGTATCAGGGGCTACAATAAAAAATGCAAGTGGCAAAACGGTAACATCAGGTGATTTAGGAACAGGCTATACAATAAAATATAATGGAACAACATATACTGTAGTGAAATTAGGCGATACAAACGGAGATGGAAAATCAACGCCAGCAGATTCAACAGTAGTGCTAAGAGCATATGTTGGCTTAGAAGGAATTTCTAATGCAGAAAGAAAAGCGGCTGATACAAATGGAGATGGAAAATTTACACCAGCAGATTCAACAGTAATTTTAAGAGCATATGTTGGACTTCAAAATATAGAAATATAATAAAAAACAAAGGAGATATAATATGACAAAGAAAATAAAATATATACTATTATTCAGTGTTTTGATAATCTTAGGACTTTGCACACAATCACAAGCCAGAATTACTACATCTGACCCAACTGTTCAATCTGGTGGGACTGCAACTATAACTATTAGTAGTCAAGAGGCAGTAGCTTTTGGCTCAATCGATGTTACCAATAATGGAGGACTAACATTTGTCAGTGTTTCTGGAGGAACAGCAAATGGAACTATGGTTGCATTTGCTGGTACAGAGAATAAAAAGAGTGGAATAGCAACATATAAATTTAAAGTGCCAGAAGTTTCAAAAGATACAACATATAAAGTAACTTTTTCATCTGCAGACATGGGAACTGCTGAAGGAAGTGAAGTCGCAGCTTCAACGGCTACGTCAACTGTTACAGTAAAAGCCAAATCATCTGGTGGCTCTGGAAGTAGTAGTGGTAGCTCTGGAAGCTCAAGTGGAAGTGGCTCAAAAAGTAACTCTTCACAGTCAGCACCAACATTTACAGAGAAAGACGAAACAGTATATGCAACAGATAGTGTAAATGTTAGGTCAAGCTATAGCACAAGTAGTAGTGTAATAGGCTCTCTAGATGTTGGAGACAGCGTAAAAAGAACAGGTTTAGCAACTAAAGCTGTTAATGGTGTAACATGGAGTAGAGTAAGCTATAATGGTAGAACGGCATATGTAAGTAGTAGCTATTTAACAACAGAAAAACCAGAAGAATCAAATAATAAAGATTTAAAATCTTTATCAGTAGGTGATAGTCTTGAATTAACTCCAGCTTTTAGTGCAGATGTTACTGAATATACTTTAGCGGTAGGCGAAGACGTTACTTCTTTAGATGTTGAAGCAGTAGCAGATGATGAAAATGCAAAAGTTGAAATTACTGGTAACGACAACTTGCTTATGGGCGAGAATACAGTAGAAATTAAAGTTACAGCAGAAGATGGAACAGTTAGAACATATACTATAAATGTAACAAAAGGCGATACAGCAGCTATTGCAGAGAATACAATTTCATTAGAAACTCTTTCAATAGATGGATATACATTGAGTCCTGCATTTAGTAAAAATATATATGAATATACTCTTGATATACCGGATACAAGTGTAACTAGTTTAAATGTTAATGCTATATCAGATACAGATGACGCATCCATAGAAATTATTGGAAACAATAACTTGCAATTAGGAGAAAATGTAATTACAATACTTGTTAAGTCAGCAGATGGAAGCGAAGTTACAACATATCAAGTTATCGCTAATATACATGAGCCTGAAAAAACACAAATAATTGCAGGAATAGACAATGAAGATTTATTCCTATATGGTGGAGTTGGATTGGCAGCACTTGTAGTAATAATAATTATTATTATAGTAGCAATAGTAAAAAATAGAAAAGATGCTGATGAAGACTATGGAACATACTATGGTGGATTTACATCTTTAAATAATGATAAAAATGATAAGGATAATAAAAAATCCAAAAAAGAAAAAGATGGTGACAATAAATTAGACACTAAGAAAGATGACGAGATAGTAGAAAATGTACCAGTAGGTGTTGTGGCTGAAAATAAAGAGTCAGATAAAAAGTTATCTATAGCAGATGAAAAAGAAGAAAAAAGAAAAAGTGTAATAGAAGAGAATTTTGGCGCAGATGTAAATATAGATGATTTCAATAATGACGAGCCAAAGAGAAAAAGAGGAAAACATTTTTAGAAAGAGTTAATCTTGAAACAAACACAAGTAGTTATATGAATTTAATTCGGTGAAGCTAGGTGACAGATTTAAATCTGTCACCAGCAATTCACTGTTTTAAATAAAATTTAAAATGCCAATATAGCTCAGTTGGTAGAGCAACGGATTCGTAACCCGTAGGTCAGCAGTTCGATTCTGCTTATTGGCTCCAAATTCTAACAGCTTACGAACTGCAAAAGTTTGTAGGTTGTTTTTTTGTTCTCTTTCTGGAAAGGAGGAGAATTTTTTATGCTTGAATTTAAGATAATACAAGAATTAGAACCTAATGAGGAGTTATTGGAAAACATTAAAAATTATAATTACACAATTAAGAACGGAAAAATTAAACATTTAAAGGCTACTAATTTACAATTTATAGAGCCTACTGAATATTTAATTAAATATCCTACTACTTTAACAATACTTGAATATAAAGTTAATGAACTCAGTAATAAAAACTTTTACATTAAAGAATACAATAAAAAGTATAATCTCAAAGAAATAAAACAAATTCTCATGAAATAAAAAAAGCTTAAATTTATTTGATTTGGTTACCAAAATTCAAAAAATCCCTTTATATTAAAAATTTTAAATTTCTTTGCACAAACAGCCTAAATATTCCTTTATAGATTAGGGGGATAAATTTTCAAGAATAGTATATGCCAATTCAATTTTGAAAGGAGAAAATTTTATGAGGTGTGGAATTTATGTAAGAGTATCAACAGATGAACAAAGAGATAATGGATATTCTATTGACTCTCAATTACGAATGATAAAAGAATATTGTGAGAAAAACGAATATTCTATTGTAGGTGTATATAACGATGCAGGATATTCTGGTAAAGACCTAATGAGACCAGAAATGCAAAGACTTATAAAAGATATTAAAATGAACAAATTAGACAAGTTAATAGCTATTAAGGTAGATAGATTAACTAGAAATAATTACGACGGATTTTGGCTTTTAAATTATTGTGAAGAATATAATGTGAAAATAGAACTTATATTAGAACCTTATGATGTATCTACGGCAAATGGTGAAATGATATTTGGTATGAATTTAGTCTTTGGACAAAGAGAAAGAAAAGAAATTGGAGCAAGAACTAAAAGAGCATTAGAAGAAATGGCATTAGAAAAAGTACATCCTAGTAAAGCACCATATGGATATATCAGAAATAACGAAACAGGACATTTAGAAGTCGAACCAATTGAGGCACAGGTTGTAAAAGAAATATTTGAATTATGTAAGAAAAATTATTCTTCAAGAGGAATCGCAAGAGCAATGAAAGATAATAATTCTTATTTAAAAACAGGCAAATGGACAAGTGATAGAGTATATAAAATACTTACAAATTATATTTATGTTGGAGTATTTGAATACGGTAAATATGCTAGAAAACCTCAAGATATTTTAAGAGTTAGAAACTATTGTGAACCAGTAATTGATCAAGAAACATGGAAAGTTACCAGAATAGTTTTAGAGAGAAATAAACACTCAAATTATGGAGAGCATATTCATTTATTTACTGGTATAGTTAAGTGTCCAGATTGTGGCAAAATACTATCTTCTACTAATTCATTTAAGATTAGCACTACAGAAAATAAAAAAGTGTATTACCATGTAACATGTAAAAATCCTAATTGCAAGTCAAAAGGTAAACACTATAATTCGGATAAAATAGAAGAAAAACTACGGTAGAATTTTAAATGAACTAACAAGATATATGTATGAAATGACTTATGAAATTGCCGTCAGCAATTCTACTAAAACAAAAGATATTCAAGAAATAGATAAAGCAATTGAAAAACTAAAATTACAAGAAAATAAACTAGTAGATTTATACTTAAACTCTAGCTTGAATGTAAAAACTATCAACAATAAAAACGATAGCATTAAAAAAGAGATACAAAATCTGGAGAAGAAAAAGCAAAAAATAGATCCAGATAATATACTCAAAGAGTATGTTGTAGAATTATCAAATAAACTTGAAGGAACAATAAATAATCAAAATATTATAAACAATAAAGTTCTATATGGATTTGTTTTTGAGCATTTAAACAGAAAATCAAAGAAAGATTTAATAAAAAAATTTATTGAAAGCATAGAAATTTCAAGAGATAAAAAATACAATATTGAGATAAAAAATATAAGATTTACAGAAGAATTTATCTCTAAAAATAGTAAGGAATATATAAAATATTTGAATGATGTTTTACAAAATAATCATATTGGTTTTATTTATAAAGAGCCAATTACTAAAAAAGAATTGGAAAAACTAAAAGAAGATTATTATATATTTTTTAATTCAAAAATTGAAAATAAAGAGTATTCAGAACAAGAAATAAACCGATATTTACAATTATTAGAGGAAAATTTTTATATAAATGGAGTTATAAATTGTCCAATTATTGAAGATGGAATTGTAGTAGACCATGTAGATTTAATAGCAAAAAATACGAAAAAGTTATTACAAAATACGCGAATAAAGTTTACAAGTTGAAAATGTCCATTTTTGAATTTTATAAATTTCATGTCCCAGCAAGCACTGCATTTGTACTCCCGCACAAATGCAAAATATGGGTTTAACCCCCATACCCCAAAAATTAAAAATTGAAAGGAACTAAAAAATTATGATTGATGAAAAAGTAAATTATATAATAGATATTATAAAAGATATGGATTTAGAAAATCAATTAAGATTAGCAATATGTATGTGTGATAATAATAGTCATACAAATTTAGAATATGATAAAAAAGAAATGTATAAATATTTTGATAACCTGCTAAAAGAAATAAATCTTGAATACAGAACTACTACTATTAATTTTTCAAAGTATCCTTATATAATATTTGTTTCAAGCAAAATTATGGAAATGGATTCAGCACAGCAAAATAAAGTTTCACTATATTTATTTAATGCTATAGATTTTAAAATAAAAAGTCACAAAAATCTTGACAACACAGAACAAATGTTTTAGAATATA
>UMIY01037245.1_pt1 | contig 20024 bp, 18 predicted proteins | sample 1965921 | NCBI WGS metagenome assembly UMIY01 (sample SAMEA4836134, study PRJEB28245) | human gut metagenome | biome: gut microbiome; material: fecal sample | place: Denmark | collected 2008
TCGTTGTCGGAATATTTCATCTTCTTGCACCAGTGCAGGAAGGTGCAGAAGAGGTTCATGATGTTGATGACGGTCGTGCCGGAAAGCGGCCTCGGCCTGTGGTTGATGAGCATGCGGGGAGTATAGAAGTCGGGGTGTTCCTGCCGCAGCTTGTACTCGTTCACGACATAATCCCTAAAATCGTTCATTTGCTCCAGCGTGACGGTCTCTACGAAGAGGGTGAAGTCCGCCTCGCCCAGTATCTCCCGGCGGTAGTCGTGGTAGCGGGTCATCTTGCGCTCGAAGCGTATGATATGTTCCTTGGTCCTTTCCGCGCCGTCGAACTTTTCCAGATACTCGTGGACGCGGGCTAGCAGATTCGGGTGGTTCCGCTCAAAGGCGCGAACAGGGTACAGCACATCCTCGATGACCTGCTTCATCCACCTGCTGTCCGCCTTGTCCGTGAAAGTTTTCTGCGCCCGCTCGATGATGGCGGCGATCTGTTCCGGCAGGCGTTTCTGTTCGGCGGCAGGGACAGGCGTCGTGCGTCTGTAACTGAGGGTTTCGGAATCCCAGTACCTGTCCTGCACCTCAAGGGGAGAGACCACCTTTATGTCCACGCTCTTCTCCCTGACCCGGAAACAGATGTTTGAGGCCTCGGGGGAGCATTTTTTCAGATAGACGGAAACTTTCATCGGCATCGCTTTTTGATTTACATCGCAAAGGTAAACAAATTCCCGTATATGTTCCCATATATCCCGAAGAAACCTGCAACGGATTAAGACAAATTAAAAAGTCATTCCCGAATCTGATACCACATAAAATACAGTATATCAATGATTATATTTGCAGATGTTTAGCTCTTTTTTTCATTTCGGGCTGTATCAGACTTCCCAAATATCATATATTGCAGTTCCACGTTTTCTGTTTCTTTAACCCTAGAATTAACCGTCGTACAGGTGCTGGGACGACAAACAAAAACTTAGTGCAACGATGAAAAAGTTGTTTTTCTTTGCGGCCGCTCTGTTTGCGGCAGTCTCGTTTTCGGCCTGCTCCGATGATGACAAAGACGATAACAAAGATGCGTCGATTGTCGGAACATGGCAGATTACACGTGAAGCCGGCTATGAAACTGCGCCGGGAGGAGGTAAATCCGACAAGGATATAACCTATCCGATTGACGATGTGAACGACGATTACGGATTCTATTACACCTATACGTTCAACGAGGATGGTTCGGGCACATACAAAAGTTTCAATTATTATGAAGACAATCGGTTGCAGGAAGAGTGGCCCTTCAGATATTCTGTCTCAAATAATGTTTTGACAATTCCGGAAGAATACGAATATCACGGGACCTTCCGAATCGAGCAATTAACGGGAACGCAACTCGTTCTTTTCGAGGAAATCGACGACAACGGCCATAAGGCAGCGACGACATATACCTTCAGGAAAATCTGATTTGCGCCCGTCGCATGAAAAGTGACAGACTCTGCGGGAAGGTTCATCCGTAAGACCTTTCGGCAGAGTCGGTCACTTTTTATTTCACTTATAACTGGGGGACACGATTTTTCACGCGATATGGACAAAGACAAACAGCCGGAACAGAATCGGAACCGAAAACATGCTCCACGTGCGGTCCCTCTTCCATCTCCTTGTCCCATCACCTTGTCCCAATCGAGGAGCAGCAACATCGGCCCCAGATTGTCGGCCGAAGAGGTATCGGGAACGGGGCGTAAGGTGGAATCGCTCCGGAAACGCCTTGCCGGATAGAACAAACCGACCCGCCGATGTCGGCAGGTCGGAAGGAGCGGCCGGGAAAAGGCCGGATGGAGAGAGGGGGGGTGGATAACAACTTGCAACCGGCAGCCAAAGGCATTCACCTCGCACATAGGACGATACGGGGTGGGAAGAGTCTCACCCGGGACCGACGCCCGATGTGTTTTGCGTCAGGCCCTCCGGCCCCGGGAAGCCCGACGCCTAAATGCCGTAATGGTTGCGATAATACTGTATCAGTTTTTTCATCATGTTCATGGATTCATTGGAGGAGGCAACCTTGCATATGTCGTAGATTCCCTGAAACTTTCCTTGGAGCGTACCATACGGACCTTCCAACGAGACAACTGTTTTTGACTCGTCCGGAATAAGCTCGTCGATGTATGAAAACTTCAAGGTGAACTTTTCATCCGCTTCGTTTGTGCAATTCATCTGCATACACCGGGTGTTGTCTTCGGCGGAAAGGACGTCGTCCCGGGCGGATTCGACAAAGAGGATAAAATTCTTGTATACCTCCCCGAGATTCTCGAGCCGAACACCGATTATGGGCGATTTATCCTGCAGCTGGACAAAATAGAGGTAGACTGTTCCTCCCACGTATACATTGACATTCTTGCTCAAGGATGCATAGACCGTGGGGATTTTGTAAAAATAGGTGTTGGTTGAAAGGTCGTAGTTCCCGACTTTGTATTGCGCCGACGCATTCAGGCAGATGAACAATACTCCGAGAACCGATAAAATCTTTTTCATTGTCTTCATTTTTTAGGTTAGTAATTCCGATTGCAGTTTGTTCCCATGCTCTTTCGCCGGGTTGCCCGCACCTACAAAAAGGCAAGCAAAGCGGCCAGAGCGCCAAAAAAGAGGAGGAGAATAATCAGGTCGATGATTGAGATGATAAATCCGGCGACGGCCAAACCTCTTGGCGCACTGAACAGGCCGATGAACGACAGAAGAAAGCCCAGAAACCAGACAACCCAGCCGACTCCCGGCATCCACGAAAGAATCAGAGAGATGAGCGCCAGGACGAATCCGGCCGTTCCCGCCCCGTTTGACGAACGAGCGGGTGGCTGCTGGATGACAATCGTCTGGCAGCGTTCCGCCTGCGGAGGCTCCTGAGTCTGGACGGCCGCATGAATCGGATGCCCGCATTTGATACATGTCGGGGCATAGCGGGAGACCTCCGCACCGCATGCGGGGCAATGAATCAACAATGGCTCCGGCTCCGACGGTTCGACCGGAGAAGCCTCCGGGGGAGTCCCGTCTGCCGCCTCAGACGGCGTCGCAACGGACGAGCGCCTCCTCTTCAGGAGCTTAACGAGAATCAGTACGACAACAATTGTCGGGACCAGTACCATGACTATAATACCTATGGTATCGTCATATTGCTGCACAAAGCCGGAGAGCAGTTCGAAGGGATTCATCTCTTCCATAATCTTCAAGGTTTAGGCCCTTATCGGGATGCTGTTTTCTTCCAAAGCGACGAGCGGGACGTTCTCCCGTTCATGTTCATGGAGGTTACCTCCCCGATTTTTCCGATTTCCAGTGCCCGGCTGTTCTGTCTGAGGTAGTTCCCGATTTGATTTGCGATGGCACGATGGGGCTCCCGCGTGTCGTCCCCTTCGCGTGCAAGGGCGCTCAGCATCCGTTCGTAATAGGGTCTGAACTCCTCTGGGAAGCGGCTGGTGATGCGGTGCGAATCGAAGGTCGGTTCGGCGATGTTTTCGTAGATGTACCTGCGCAACTGGTCATTGCCCAGCTCCTTGAGGATACGGTAGGTTTCGGTCATAACGGCAAAGGTTGGTTGTTGCCATTCGACTCCTGCATGGCGGGATTTGTACAAAAAGAAAGTGTGGAGTCGTTAGTTTATCTATGCAGAGGCTCTGGTAAAGCCCGAATGTAAATAAACAGATACAATACCCCACACCTGTATAGTATGGGATGACATCCCCACATACCAATACAGATGATGAGTGTTGCAGCTATCCTTACATTCAGTGAAATTTACCAGATTTCTGCATAAGGATAAAAGCCAAACACTTTCATCAAATATGTCCGTCGCCTGCGCGACACACAAAGATAGGAAATGTTTTTCAAACAACACGCTTCGGAAGGGGTATTGTAGACACTTCATGTCGAGTAATTGATAAATGTCCGGCCCGAAGTCATCCTTTCGGGCCAAAGCGCCGCAAGTGTTCTGTCACACGGAGCAAAGCGGTGTTTTCACCCGTGGGTGCTCCGACGCAACCCGTCGGAGTTGTTCCCAGGATGGGCCACACCACCCCCTCGCAGCCTCCGGACGCATTCTGTGCCCTCCTGCAGGCTGCCTCATCGGGCTCTCTTTCGTCAAGTCTTTCGGTTTCATACTTGTTCCGTTTTATGGATTACAGGGGCAAAGCTATCACGCGAGTGTGCCGAAGGCCCGCACACTGAAGCATCAAATGGATAAAAACTCTGAAAAATTGCTGCAGATTCAGTTCCGGAAAGCCGGTTTGGGCCCAGTCACCCGGACAGAGGAGGGGCAGGGTTGTCGAGCCTTTTCGTTTCTGTGCCTGCCCTTCGTCGCAGCCGTGGGACACAAATGGAACAAAGGGCGGGAACTTTCCACCCTTTGCCGGAGTTGGGGCACGAGCAGGAACACCGGCAAGGCAAGGCGCGCACAGCCTCAAATGCTCCGCGTCGGCCAACCGTAGGACTCATATAATAAAAAGGGATGCTGTCACCCGCAGGTGACAGCATCCCTTTCTTACCTTGTGCAACGTCCGGACCGTGACCCGCCCCGGACACCGAGAGCTCTATTTTTTCTTCTGTTCCGGGGCCGAAGCAGCTGTGCTTTCCGCCGCAGAGGCGCCGGCGGTCGTGGCTGCCGAGCCCGTACCGACCGAAGCGGTCGAAGCACCCGCGGCACCCTTTGCCTCAATCTCCCCGTCGGGGAAGCCCTGGGCGCGCAGGCGGATGTTCGAGCCGTCGGGCGTCACCAGGCAGGCCCCCGACTCCTCGGAGGTGATGTGGCCGATGACGTCGATGCCCCCCATACGCATCACCTGCTCCTGCATGGCCAGCGGCACGGTGAAGAGCAGCTCGTAGTCCTCGCCGCCGTGCAGCGCCGCCACCACCGGGTCGGAGTGCATCTCCTCGGAGAGCTTCGTGGTCTGCTGCGCAATGGGAATCCGCTCCAGATAGAGCCTTACGCCACACTTCGAGGCGCGGCAGAGCTGCAGCATGTCGCTCGCGAGGCCGTCCGAGAGGTCAATCATCGACGTGGGGACGATGCCCTCCTCGGCCAGTGCCTCGATGATGTCGGTGCGGGGACGCGGCTTGAGGTACTTCTCGAGCAGGTATTCGTAGCCCCCGAAGCGCGGCTCGGGGTTCTTCACGTCGCTCAGCACGCGCCGCTCGCGTTCGAGGAGCCGGAGCCCCATGTAGGCTGCGCCGAGATTGCCCGTGATGCAGACCAGGTCGTGCAGCCGCGCGCCGTTGCGGCGGACCACCCGCTCACGCTGCGCCGCACCGAGCACCGTGACCGTGATGACGAGCCCCGTCATCGAGGCGCGCGTGTCGCCCCCCACCAGGTCGATGTGCTGCTCGCGGCAGGCGAACGAGATGCCCTCGTAGAGGTCCTGCAGCGCCTCGACGGGGAGCTTCGACGAGACGCCGAGCGACACGGTCAGCTGCCGCGGCAGGGCGTTCATCGCCAGGATGTCGCTCACGCCGGCCGTCACCACCTTGTAGCCCAGATGCTTGAGCGGGAAGTAGGTCAGGTCGAAATCGACCCCTTCGTAGAAGGAGTCGGTCGTGCAGAGCACCACCTCGTCGGCCGACGGCGCGATGACCGCCGCATCGTCGCCCACACCCACGAGTGTCGAAGGATTCGTGGGGGTAAAGTCGCGCGTCAGCAGGTCGATGAGGCCGAACTGACCGAGCGTTGCGATTTCCGTACGCTGTTTCTTCTCCATGATTATAAATTTTTTTACAAATCTAACGAATTTTTGGCGTATCTACAAAAATTAGCGTATTTTTGTCCAGCTAATCACATAAACGGTTCAATTCATGATAAACATCGTTTTATTCGGCGCGCCGGGCTGCGGCAAGGGCACCCAGGCCCAGCGCCTCAAGGAACACTACGGCATCGAGCATGTCTCGACGGGCGAGGTCATCCGCGGCGAGATTGCCCGCGGCACCGAGCTGGGACGCAGCATGGAGTCCTACATCAAGGCCGGCAAGCTGGCCCCCGACCAGATTGTCATCGACATGATTGCCAACTACGTGGCCGAGCACCGCGACGCCAAGGGGTGCATCTTCGACGGCTTCCCCCGCACGACGGTCCAGGCCGAGGAGTTCGACAAAATCCTCGCCAAGAACGGACTCAAGGTGGACATCATGATTGACATCCGCGTCCCGGAGGAGGAGCTCGTCAAGCGCATCCTGCTGCGCGGCAAGGATTCGGGCCGCGCCGACGACGCCTCGGAGGAGGTCATCCGCGGCCGGCTGGACGTCTACCACAAGCAGACGGCCATCGTCTCGGACTACTACACGGCACAGAACAAGTACGCCTCGGTCGACGGCGTGGGTACGATGGACGAGGTCTTCGACCGCATCGCCGCCATCATCGACAACCTGAAGTAACGGGGGCGTCGCCGGGCCGTTCCCGCCGACACGTCTCCGACAGAAAGGGGAGCATCGCCACCGCGACGCTCCCCTTTTTTCGTGCGCAACGCTTCACGCGGCGGCCCGCAACCGCGGGCGGACCCGCCCTCCGCCGGCCGCTCCTGCGCTATGCCGGTACAGTTACCCGCCCGGCTTCACTACCGGCAGAAGAGGCCGACAAGCAGCGGCACGCTCAGCTCGAGCGCCAGCCCGTGGAGGACGGCCAGCGGGATGAGCTCGCTGCCCGAACTGCGGACAATCATCGGCAGGCAGACATCCATCGAATTGATGCCCGCCACGGAGATGGGCGCCAGTCGTCCGCCCAGGCGGGCGAAGAGCGGAATGCCGAAGAGGGCGACCAGTTCGCGCATGATGTTGGCCAGCAGCGCCACGGTGGCCAGCGCCGCAGCGTCGGCCGCACCTCCCTTTAGATTGGTAATCAGCACCGACGAGAGCGAATAGTATCCGAAGCCGCTCCCCACGGCGAGGCAGTCCATCAGCCGGAGGTCGCGCAGCAGAAAGAACGCCAGCCCCGAGAAGAGCAGCGTCCCGGCAATGGTGAAGAGGGGCAGCAGAAGCATCCGCCAGCGGAACCCGCGCAGCGAGGCGAGCACCTCGCGGTCGCCGCCGAGCGTGATGCCGACCAGAAAGACCAGCCCCGAGAGCAGCACGAGCGGCAGCCCTGGGTGAGCCAGCGCAGCGGGTGCCGTCCCGGTCATTCCGGCGGCAAGTCCCAGCGCAAGACAGGCGAAGATGAGCAGATTCTCCTTCATCGCGCACCTCCTTTCCCGAAGAGAAGCCGCGTCGCCAGCCATGCGGCAACGAGGCTTCCCGCGATGCCAAGGGCCGCAATGACGACGGCCTGACGGCCGAACTGACCGAACTGACTGAGAAGCTCCCCGTGGGAGCCGGTCGAAAAACCGATGACAAAGACCAGCGCCAGCACGACGAAGCGGATGCTCCGCCCGGCGAGGGCCACCACCCGCCGCCCGCGCAGCAGGTAGCCGATGCCGATACCCGACATCAGGAACAGAATAATCGTAAACATGGATTGACTGATTTTCAAGGTTATAAACTGCGTACAGCACGCCGGCGCACGTCCTCCTCAGACACGGATCGGCCGACCTTGGCCGACGGCCCCGCGACGGGGAGGCAGCACCTCGCTGCGGGCGCTTCGCTCCGGAAGGCCCGACCCATCAGCCGCCGCACCCCCGAACGGACCGGCGACAAACCTTGTCAGTCAGATGAAGCCGCTGAACCAGTGGACATGGACCCGGAAGGCACGCGCAATGACGCACCTCCGACCGTAGTAGATATGTCCCTTTCTGCGATACATGGTTCAACGAATGGTTCCGGCCGCAAAGATAGCGCGTGCGGACAAGATTTCCAAATCATCCTCTGCGTCGCCCGGAGAGTGCCGCCCGGCCCGGAGACGTTTGCAGGCACACGGAAGCCGGGCGTGCAACCAAAAGCACCGGACAGAGCATCCCGCGCACCCGAATCGAGGCAAAAGAGGCCCCGACATACCACCCCCTCCGACCGTCCGTAAGCCCCCCTCGCCGCACCGGGCCACTTCCTTCTGTCCGCACCAACCCACCTGCCGCCCCGCACCGGCGCCTCTTCTGCCCGCGCCGGCAACCCGTTTTCCACACACCGGCCGGCATCCGCGCCCTGCACAGCCCCCGAAATATCGGAAAATCAGCGTCCGAACGAAAAAATTTCGGCGCCGCACTTTGCACAGTCTCCGTTTTTTGTTATCTTTGCACCCGCTTTAAGCCTAATTAATTTTTAATTACAAGCATCATGAACAATTACGAAACCGTTTTCATTGTCACGCCGGTACTGTCCGATGCACAGGTACAGGAGGTCGCTGACAAATTCCAGGGCGTCATCACCGAGAACGGCGGTCAGATTGTGAACAAGGAGTCGTGGGGCCTCAAGAAGCTCGCCTACCCTATTCAGAAGAAGACCACCGGTTTCTATTTCCTCATGGAGTTCACCGGTGAGGGTTCGCTCATCAACACGCTCGAGACGCAGTACCGCCGCGACGAGCGCGTGATTCGTTTCTTAACTTTCAAGCAGGACAAGTACGCCGTGGAGTACTCGGCTAAGCGTCGTGCAAAACTTTCTAACAAGCAGGAGGAGTAAACCATGGCACAGGAGAACAAGGCTCAATCGGAAATCCGTTACCTCAACCCGGTGACGGTAGACGTCAAGAAGAAGAAGTACTGCCGTTTCAAGAAGCTCGGCATCAAGTACGTGGACTACAAGGACGGCGAGTTCCTGAAGAAGTTCCTCAACGAGCAGGGCAAGATTCTGCCCCGTCGTCTTACGGGTACTTCGCAGAAGTTCCAGAAGAAGGTGGCCCAGGCCGTCAAGCGCGCCCGTCATCTCGCCATCCTGCCCTTCGTAACCGATTGCATGAAATAATTAAAGAGGAGGAGAGACAATGGAAGTCATTCTGATTAAGGATATGGATAAGCTGGGCTACGCCAACGACATCGTGAACGTGAAGCCCGGTTACGCAAACAACTACCTGATTCCCCAGGGATACGCCAAGGTTGCCACCGCAGCCGCCAAGAAGGTGCTCGCCGAGAATCTGAAGCAGCGCGCCCACAAGGACGCCAAGATTCTGGCCGACGCCCAGGCTCTGGCCGAGACCATCGCCAACCTGCCGCTCACGCTCAACGTGAAGGCCGAGGAGGGCAAGCTCTTCGGTACGGTGACCGCAGCCGACCTGGCCGAGGCACTCGCAGCCAAAGGCATCGAGGTGGACCGCAAGCTGATTGTCGTCGAGCCCATCAAGACCGTGGGCGAGTACGAGGCAACGGCCAAGCTGCACCGCGAGGTAAAGGCTACCATCAAGTTCTCGGTAGTCGCTGCCGAATAAGGCATCGTCTCAACACGACAAAGGCCTTCCGCTCAGCGGAGGGCCTTTTTGTTTGGGTGCGCAGGTGGCGGCCCCACGACGTTACTCGGCGGTCCGCTGAGGAGCAAAGCTCCACAACAGACCTTCCCTCCGGCAAGTTGTCCAGACGGCAAGCCGGTCCCTCCGGCAAGTTGTCCAGACGGCAAGCCGGTTCAGACGGCAGGCCGGTCCAGACGGCAAGCCTCCGTTTCTACCCGCATTCTGTCAGACAAGCCCAGCCTTCCGGTCCCGGGCCACTCCAAACCTTCCCTGCCCAACCGCGCCAACCTTCTGCAGACGCGCTATTGCGCTGCGGCCGCACCCAAGGCTCAGCCCAGCCTCACACACCCCAAAGCCTCCACCCGGCCGCGCCACGCTGACGCCGCACTCAGCCGCACTCCTCCGCCCTCGACACCACCCCAATGCCGCCCCGGCACCGCCCCGTCCCGTCATCCTGCCCGAATCGGCTGGCCCCACCACGCTCGCCCCTCTTCCGGCACTCCATTCTCTCCTCCTCCGACTTCGCCGCGCGGGATTGGCTGCCCCGCACCCTCGCGTTCACGCTCTCGCCCAACACGCCCCCCTCACCCTTAATCACAACTCACACGCTCACCTGCACACACGACTCACCGCTCCGCAACAAACCGCCTCTGCCCTGTTCCGCGCCGTCGCCGTCGCCACCGGGACCGGACCGGACACAAAAAAACGCCCGCACCACTCAAGGTGCGGGCGTCGGTATTACCGAATAACCGAAGGATTACTTCTCGTTCTTCTCGGCATTCTCCATGGCGGCCTTCAGAGCGGCCAGACCGGCGATGTCGCCGAGGGTCGTCTTCTCGACCGAAGCGTTAATCTTCTTCACCGTCGACTTCGTAGCGTCGGCAGCAGCGCGCTTCTCGGCCTTCTCGGCAGCGATTTCAGCCTTCTTGGCGTCCGAGTAGGTACGCACGTGCGAAAGCGTGATACGCTTGGTAGCCTTCGAGAACTCGAGAATCTTGAATGCCAGCTTGTCGCCGACCTTCGGCATCGAGCCGTCCTCCTTGGTGAGCTGACGGTTCGGGCAGAAGCCCTCGACGCTGTCACTCAGTGCTACGACGGCACCCTTCTCGGTCATCTCGGTGATGGTACCCTCGTGGATGCTGTCGATGGGGAACTGCTTCTCGAACTCGGTCCAGGGGTTCTCCTCGAGCTGCTTGTGACCGAGCGACAGACGACGGTTCTCCTTGTCGATTTCGAGCACAACCACGTCGATGTCGGCACCTACCTGCGTGAACTCACCGGGGTGCTTGATTTTCTTGGTCCAGCTCAGGTCCGAAATGTGAATCAGACCGTCGATGCCCTCCTCAATCTCGACGAATACGCCGAAGTTGGTGAAGTTGCGCACCTTGGCCGTGCACTTCGTACCGACGGGATACTTGGTCTCGATGTTCTCCCACGGGTCGGGGGTCAGCTGCTTGATGCCCAGCGACATCTTGCGCTCCTCGCGGTCGAGCGTCAGGATGACGGCCTCAACCTCGTCGCCCACCTTCAGGAAGTCCTGAGCCGAACGCAGGTGCTGGCTCCACGACATCTCCGAAACGTGAATCAGACCCTCCACACCGGGAGCAATCTCGACGAATGCGCCGTAGTCGGCCATCACAACCACCTTGCCCTTCACGTGGTCACCCACCTTGAGGTTGGGGTCGAGTGCCTCCCACGGATGCGGGGTAAGCTGCTTCAGACCCAGAGCGATGCGCTTCTTGGCATCGTCGAAGTCCAGGATAACGACCTTGATTTTCTGGTCGAGCGAAACAATCTCCTCGGGGTGGTTTACGCGGCCCCACGACAGGTCGGTGATGTGAATCAGACCGTCCACACCGCCCAGGTCGACGAATACGCCGTAGGAGGTGATGTTCTTGACCGTACCCTCGAGAATCTGACCCTTCTCGAGCTTCGACATGATAATCTGCTTCTGAGCCTCGAGCTCGGCCTCGATGAGGGCCTTGTGCGAAACGACCACGTTGCGGAACTCCTGGTTGATTTTCACAACCTTGAACTCCATGGTCTTGTCGACATATACGTCGTAGTCGCGAATCGGCTTCACGTCAATCTGCGAGCCGGGCAGGAAGGCCTCGATGCCGAACACGTCGACAATCATACCGCCCTTCGTACGGCACTTGATGTAACCCTTGATGACCTCGTCCTTCTCGAGGGCCTCGTTGACGCGGTCCCACGACTTGAGCTGACGGGCCTTCTTGTGCGAGAGCAGCAGCTGGCCGTTCTTGTCCTCGGCCGACTCGACGTAGACCTCTACCTTGTCGCCTACCTTCAGGTCGGGGTTGTAGCGGAACTCCGAAACGGGAATCACACCCTCGCTCTTGTAGCCGATGTTGACGAGAACCTCACGCTTGTTGATGGCGGTAACCGTACCCTCGACAACCTCGCCGACAGCTACGTTCGACAGCGTCTTGTCGTAGGCCTCGGTGATTTGCTCCTTGGGCTGGTCATAGACACCCAGGTCGTTCTCATAGGCGTTCCAATCGAAATTCTCGTTGGCAACGGCAGTTTTGTTTTCTTCCATTGTGGAAAGTTTTGCGATACAATCGCTCGTTAAATGGTTAATAATTAAGTTCATACCCGGAACCATGCGCGCATGTTGCGCGTATGCGGGACTGCAAAGCTACATCTTTTTCGCTGAAAATCAAATTTTTCAGCCGATTTTCGGCCGATTTGCCGCCAAGACCCGCTCCGGGGAAAAGGCCGGGCCTCCCTCCCGCTGCCGGGAAGAAGGCCCGCAAGGCACAAGATGAGGACGCCCCGTCGTCAGTGCGACCCTGCTCCGGATCAGTGCGACGCCGCTCCAAGGTCAGTGCGACGCCGCTCCGAAGTCATGTGACGCCGCTCCGAGATCAGTGCAACCCAGCTCCGGGTCAGTGCAACGCCGCTCCGAGGTCAGTGCGACGCTGGTCCGGGTCAGTGTGACCCGGCTCCGAGGCGGACGACACGCTGCCGCGCCTCGTTGTCGGGGTGCAGCGGGGAGTCCTCGCGCAGCTCTTCGAGCAGGACGCCGGCCACCTCGTCGTCAAGGATGCGGCCATCCGCATACTCCAGCGCGCGGTAGTTGCGGAAAATGTAGTCGTTCATCGCCACGCGGTAGAGGCGTCCTTCGAGCAGCTTCGGGAAGCGCACGTCGAGGGCCCGGTCCTCCGCATCGACAAGCAGCTCGTAGGGGGTCGTCGCTATGAGGTCGATGCGGTGCGCCTCCTTCAGGTTCACCGTATCGTTATACTTCTCGACAATCATCCGCCGCATCTGCGCGGGGGTCATCCGCATGGCGGCCACATGCGTGCCGAAGGGCTCGAGGCCATAGACCGTGGCGGAGCTCACGGCCCCCTTTTCGACGCGGTCGAGCCGCACGCCGCCCACGTGGTAGAAGCCCACCTCGGCATCGGCGCAGTCGGCCACCGCTTCGGCCATCCAGTTGGCAAGTCCCTGCTTGTCGGCCGCCTCGGCCAGACTCCCCACCGGGGCGTTCAGCTCGGGCGAGGCGTAGATATCCGCCACCAGAGCCTCGTATTCGGGCGCAGGCTCGTAGTCGGAGAGCGGCACCACGCGCGTCTCGACGCCCACCAGGCGATGCCCCTTCAGACGGAGCACCGTCACCCCGACGTTGCGCAGCTCCTTGCCCGTCTGCAGCAGGGGCGTCCCCCCGACGAGGGTGTCGACCACCACGTGGGTGTGGCCGCTCAGCAGCAGGTCGTAGTCGCCGTTCGAAGAGAGGAACTCGCGGTCGCGGTCGTCGCCCATGTGCGACAGCAGCACCAGCACGTCGACCTTGTCGCGCAGCTCGCGGGCGCAGCGCGCCGCCGCCTGCTGCGGGTCGGGGAATTCGAGGCCGGCGTAGCTCGAGTCGTTGCCCGCCGGATGGCCCGGACCCTCGTAGTTGGTCACCACGCCGACGAAGCCGATGCGCACGCCTCCGCGCTCGAGGATGGTCCAGGGGGCCATCTGCGGGAAGGTCGCCGTGTCGCTCACCACGTTGGCGCAGACCACCGCGAAGCGCATGCTGTCGAGCATGCGCCCCAGAAAGGCCTGTCCGTAGTCGAACTCATGGTTGCCGAGCGTCGCCACGTCGAACCCCAGACGGTTCATCAGCGAGAGCATCGGCATGCCGGGCGTGGGGGCCTTGTCGACAAAGGCGTTGCCCGTCCAGCGGTCGCCGGCATCGGCCAGCACCACGTCGCTCACCGTGTCGCGGCAGCGCTCGACGGCCGCGGCCAGACGGGCGAAGCGCTCGATTTTGGCGTGCATGTCGTTGGTCGACAGAATGACCACAACCCGTTCACGCGGTGCGCAGGCCACCGTCACAAGGGCCGCCAGCACCGTTACAAAGCGGAAAAGCATTCTCATATTCTCGGTATTCGTTTGCCAAAATTACAAATAATTTCTACCTTTACACATTGAGACATCGAAAAAACATGACCGACACCGTTCAAGTCATCTACGAAACATCCGGCGAGCGAATCCGGATTCCGATGGGCACCTCGCTGCTCGAACTCGCGCGCAAGGTGACCCCGGGCGACCACCCCTTCCTCGCCGCCTACGTCAACAACCGCATCCGCGAACTCAACTACCGCATCTTCTCCCCCGTATCGTTGCGCTTCGTCGACATCACCTCGTTTGCGGGGCTGCGCGTCTACCAGCGCACCTCGTGGTTCCTGCTGCAGCTGGCCGCGGGCGAGCTCTTTCCCGGCAAGCGGCTCCACATCCGCCACTCGATGGGACAGAGCGGCTTCTACTGCGAGATTGAGGGCATCGAGCGCTTCTCCCCGGACGCCGCCGCGCGGCTCAAGGAGCGCATGCGGCAGCTGGCAGCGGCCGACATGCCGATTCGGCGCGAGAAGCTGCCCACCGACGAGGTGCGCGCCCGCTACACCGAGCTGGGCTTCGACGACAAGGTGGCGCTGCTGGATACGCGTCCGCGCCTCTACAGCGACCTCTACACGCTGGGCGACACGGCCGGCTACTTCTACGGCTCGCTGGCCCCCTCGACCGGCTACATCACCCTCTTCGACATCACCCCCTACTACAACGGCTTCTACCTCTCGCTGCCGCTGCGCACGGCGCCCGACCGGCTCCAGAGGGAGGTGCACCAGGAGAAGATGTTCGACATCTTCCGCGAATACCAGTCGTGGGTCCGCATCATGGGCGTCCCCACGGTGGGCGACGTCAACTCGAAGGTGCTCGCCGGCGACGCCGGAGGCATGATCAAGCTGGCCGAAGCCTTCCACGAACGCAAGTTCGCCCAGACGGCCGACGCCATTCTGGAGGCCAACCGCACGCGCGGCACCCGCATGGTGCTCATCTCGGGCCCCTCGAGCAGCGGCAAGACCACCTCGGCCAAACGCCTCGGTCTCCAGCTGGGCGTGCTGGGGCTCAAGCCCGTGCTCATCTCGCTCGACGACTACTTCGTCGACCGCGAGCATACGCCCCGCGACGAAAACGGCGAGTACGACTACGAGGCGCTCGAGGCCATCGACCTGGAGCTCTTCAACGACCACCTGCGCCGCCTGATGCGGGGCGAGAGCGTCGACATTCCCCGCTACGACTTCATCACCGGGCGCCGCACGTGGCACAACGCGCCGCTGACGCTCGACGAGCGCTCCATCCTCGTCATCGAGGGCATCCACGGCCTCAACCCGCGGCTGACCCCCGCCATCCCCGACGAGCAGAAGTTCCGCATCTACATCTCATGCTTCACCTCGGTGGCGATGGACAACCTCTCGCGCATCGCCACCACCGACAACCGGCTGCTGCGCCGCCTCACGCGCGACTACCAGCAGCGGGGCTCCGACGCGCTGGCCACCCTCTCGCGCTGGGCTTCGGTGCGGCGGGGCGAGGAGCGGCACATCTTCCCCTATCAGGAGAATGCCGACGTGATGTTCAACTCGTCGCTCTTCTACGAGATTTCGGTGCTGCGCCCCTTCGCCGAGAAGATTCTGCGCGAGGTGCCCGACACGGTTCCCGAATTCGACGAGGCGCGCCGCATGCTCAAGTTCCTCGACAACTTCATCCCCATTGCGCCCGACGAGGTGCCGCCCACCTCGATTCTGCGCGAATTCATCGGCGGCAGCAGCTTCAAGTACTGACCCCCGCCCGAGTACCGGAGAGCAACGACCCGCAACATTCAGAACCCACCACCCCCGCACCCGCATGGAAAAAAGCCTTCTTCTGGCCGCGGCCGCCCTGCCGCTCGCAGCCCACGGAGCCGCCGGAGCTACCGGAGCGGCATCCCGCACCGAGGACGCGCCGACGCGCCGTCCCAACATCATCCTCTTCATGGTCGACGACATGGGGTGGCAGGACACGTCGGTCCCCTTCTGGAGCGAACGGACCCCCTACAACCGCCTCTTCGAGACCCCCGCGATGGAGCGGCTCGCCTCGATGGGAACGCTCTTCACGCAGGCCTACGCCTCGAGCATCAGCTCCCCGTCGCGCTGCAGCCTGCTCACGGGGTGCAACGCCGCACGCCACTGCGTCACGAACTGGACGCTCGAGCGCGACAAGTCGACCGACCACGAGAGCCCCACGCTGCAGCTGCCCGAGTGGAACGTCAACGGCATCCTCCAGTCGGGCGAGGTCGACCGCACCTTCCGCGCCACCTCCTTCGTCGAGCTGCTGCGCCGCAGCGGCTACCACACGATTCACTGCGGCAAGGCTCACTTCGGAGCCATCGACACCCCGGGCGAAGACCCGCACCACTTCGGCTTCGAGGTCAACATCGCCGGCCACGCCGCCGGAGGTCCGGCCAGCTATCTGGGCGAGCAGAACTACGGCAACCGCACCGACGGCGCCCCGCAGTCGCTCTTCGCAACGCCGGGGCTCGAAAAATACTGGGGCACGGAGACCTTTCTTTCGGAGGCGCTCACGCGCGAAGCGCTCCACGCGCTCGACAAGGCCCGCCGCTACGGCCAGCCCTTCTTCCTCTACATGGCGCACTACGCCGTCCACGTCCCCGTCGACCGCGACGCCCGCTTCTTCGCCAAATACAAGGAGCGGGGGCTGAGCGACCGCGAGGCGGCCTACGCGGCGCTGGTCGAGGGAATGGACAAGAGCCTGGGCGACCTGCTCGACTGGCTCGAACGCAACGACGAGCTGCAGAACACCATCATCCTCTTCATGAGCGACAACGGCGGTCTGGCGGCCGAGGGGACGCGCGACGGCGCGCTCCACACGCAGAACGCCCCGCTCAACAGCGGCAAGGGGTCGGCCTACGAAGGGGGCATCCGCGAACCGATGCTCGTCTACTGGCCGGGCGTCACGCGCGGCGGCGAGCGGTGCGACGACTACCTGCTCATCGAGGACTTCTACCCCACCATCCTCGAGATGGCGGGCATCCGCCGCTACCGGACCGTGCAGCCGATTGACGGACGCTCGTTCGTCCCACTGCTTACGGGGCGCGGCCCGAACCCCGCACGCGGGCGCTCGCTCTACTGGAACTGCCCCAACGTCTGGGGCCCCACGGGCCCGGGCATCGGCCCCACCTGCACCATCCGCCGCGGCGACTGGAAGCTGGTCTACTACTACGAGGACGGCCGCCGCGAGCTCTTCAACATCCGCCGCGACATCGGCGAGCGGGAGGAGCTCTCCGCCTCCGAGCCGCGCCGGGTCCGCGAGCTGTCACGCCGTCTGGGACGCTTCCTGCGCCGGGTCGGCGCCCAGCGCCCCTCGTTCAAGGCGACGGGCGAGCCCTGCCCCTGGCCCGACGAGATTGATACGAAGGCCCCCGGGGGCCGATGAGCCGCACCGCCGGAGGCACCGGCACAGCACCGGGCAGAGGCACAGCACAAGACAAGGCAACACAATACAAAACACGATACGGAACGCAAAGACAACCAACGCATAACCCGCAAAAAACTCAATAACCAACGAATCCTATGTTCGACAAATTCTCCGACCGCCACATCGGCGTCACCCGCGAAAACGAACTGAAGGCGATGCTCGACACCATCGGCGTCGGCTCCGTCGAGGAGCTCATCGCGCAGGTCATTCCCCAATCCATCCGGCTCAAGAAGCCGCTCGCTCTGCCCGCCCAGGGGATGAGCGAATACGAATTCTCGGCCCACATCCGCGCGCTGGCCGACCGCAACCGCACGCTGCGCTCGTTCATCGGCATGGGCTACTACCCCTGCGCCGTGCCGGCCGCCGTGTCGCGCAACGTCTTCGAGAACCCCGCCTGGTACACCTCCTACACCCCCTATCAGGCCGAGATTTCGCAGGGCCGCCTCGAGGCGCTGCTCAACTTCCAGACTGCCGTCATCTCGCTCACGGGGATGGAAATCGGCAACTGCTCGCTGCTCGACGAGGGAACGGCCGCAGCCGAGGCGATGCTGATGATGTTCGCGCTTCGCTCGCGCGAGGCAGTGCGCGAAGGACGCAACCAGCTCTTCGTCGACCGCAACATCTTCCCCCAGACGCTCGACGTGCTGCTCACGCGCAGCGAGCCCTTCGGCATCGAGCTTATCATCGACGAGTACGACGAGTATGAATTCACGGGCAAGGAATTCGGCGCCATCGTGCAGTACCCGGCCGCCAACGGCCACCTGCGCGACTACTCGGACTTCACCGCCGCGGCCCACGCCAAGGGGGCGCTCGTGACGGCCGTGGCCGACCTGCTGGCCCTGGCGCTGGTGAAGGCCCCGGGCGAGTGGGGCGCCGACATCGCCGTGGGTACGGCGCAGCGTCTCGGCACGCCGATGGGCTTCGGCGGTCCAGCCGCCGGCTACATGGCCACGCGCGAAGCCTTCAAGCGCCACATGCCGGGCCGCATCATCGGCGTCTCGGTCGACCGCCTGGGCAACCGCGCGCTGCGCATGGCGCTCCAGATGCGCGAGCAGCACATCAAGCGCGAAAAGGCCACCTCGAACATCTGCACCGCCACGGCCCTCATGGCCTCGATGACGGGCTTCTACTGCGTCTACAACGGTCCCGAGGGGCTGCGCCGCGCCGCCCTGACGGCCCACCTTGCGGCCGTGACCGTCGCCCGCGGGCTCGAGGCGCTGGGCTACACGCTCGCCGCACACGACTTCTTCGACACGCTCGAGGTCGAGGCCGAGGCGGCCGTCGTCCAGTCGCTGGCGCTCGAGCAGGGCATCAACTTCTACTACCCCTCGGAGGAGCGCGTGCGCATGTCGTTCGACGAGGTGACCACCCCCGAGGAGGTCGACCTCGTGCTGCACATCTTCGCCCAGGCGAAGGGCCGCAAGGCCAAGGCGACGAAATACGCCACCGAGGAGAGCATCCCGGCCGCCCTGCGCCGCCAGTCGAACTACCTGACCGAGCCGGTCTTCCACGCCTGTCGCTCGGAGAACGAGCTGATGCGCTACATCAAGCGGCTCGAGCTGCGCGACATCTCGCTGGCCAACTCGATGATTTCGCTCGGTTCGTGCACCATGAAGCTCAACGCCGCGGCGCTCATGCAGCCGCTCTCGCTGGCCGGCTTCCAGAACATGCACCCCTTCGCCCCGGCCGACCAGGCCGAGGGCTACATGGAGCTCATCGCCGAGCTCGAGCGCGACCTGGCCACCATCACCGGCTTTGCCGCCTGCTCGCTGCAGCCCAACTCGGGCGCCGCGGGCGAGTACACCGGTCTGATGGTCATCCGCGCCTACCACCAGAGCCGCGGCCAGGGCTACCGCAACGTGGTGCTCATTCCCGCCTCGGCCCACGGCACGAACCCCGCCTCGGCAGCGATGGCCGGCATGAAAATCGTGACGGTCGCCTGCGACGAGCGGGGCAACATCGACGTCGAGGACCTCGAGGCCAAAGCCCGCGAGCACAGCTCGGAGCTCTGCGGCCTGATGGTGACCTACCCCTCGACGCACGGCGTCTTCGAGAGCCGCATCCGCGAGATTGTCGACGCGGTGCACGACGCCGGCGGCCAGGTCTACATGGACGGCGCCAACATGAACGCCCAGGTAGGTCTGACCAACCCGGGCTACATCGGCGCCGACGTCTGCCACCTGAACCTCCACAAAACCTTCGCCATGCCTCACGGCGGCGGCGGTCCGGGCGTGGGCCCCATCTGCGTGGCCGAACATCTGCGTCCGTTCCTCCCCTCGCATCCGATTGTCGGCACGGGCGGCGACGAAGGCATCACGGCGGTGGCTTCGGCCCCGTGGGGCTCGGCCATGCTGCTCCCCATCACCTACGGCTACATCAAGATGCTGGGTGAGGAGGGTCTGCGCCACGCCACCGAGATGGCCATCGTCAATGCCAACTACATGTCGGCGGCCCTCGCTCCGGAGTTCCGCACCTACTACTCGGGCGAGACGGGCCGCGTGGGCCACGAGATGATTCTCGACCTGACGCACTTCAAGCATGACTACAACATCGACTGCGGCGACATCGCCCACCGTCTGATGGATTACGGCTTCCACGCCCCGACGCTCTCGTTCCCCGTCCACGAGACGCTCATGGTCGAGCCCACCGAGTCGGAGCCCAAGGCCGAGATGGACCGCTTCATCGAGGCGCTCGTCCAAATCAAGCGCGAGTGCGAGGCGGCGGTCGGCAAGGCGGACAACGTGGTGGTGAATGCGCCCCATACGGCCGTCGAGCTGGCTGGCGAGTGGACCCACCCCTACACGCGCATGGAGGCGGCCTTCCCGCTGGAGTGGATTCGCCAGGCGAAGTTCTTCCCCTACGTCTCGAAAATCGACAACGGCTACGGCGACCGCAA
>UMIY01023734.1_pt1 | contig 19871 bp, 14 predicted proteins | sample 1965921 | NCBI WGS metagenome assembly UMIY01 (sample SAMEA4836134, study PRJEB28245) | human gut metagenome | biome: gut microbiome; material: fecal sample | place: Denmark | collected 2008
GCAAAGTCCTGACGGCATAAACCGGTTGTTGAGTTGAAAAAACGAAGATGCGGCGGCGAGGATCCATGGCAGATCCCCGCCGCTCAGTTTATAGGAATTCATAATCCGTAAAAACTGTACATTCTTCCATGAAATCGTTACGTCGGGTGACTCCCCGCCAGATTACCTTTGCAGCAGACACAACGGCCACAATTCTGTCTGAACGGGGGTCGGAACAGATAAACGGGAAACGACATGGATAGACGCGATTTTCTTAAAAGTGGACTTTTTGCCGCAGCTGCCAGTGCGATAATCGGTCCGAAAGCCCTGGCGCAGGAGGTTGAAAAACAAGCCGTACGGGAGCGGTTGTCGAGAGAGATTCTCAATTACAATCCGCAGATGCAGTACCGCCCGATGGGGCGGACCGGCGTGAAGGTCTCGGCGCTGGGTTTCGGCATGCTGCGGCTGCCGATGAAGAACGGACACGTGGATTTCGACCAGACCACGCCCATGGTACGCCGTGCCATCGAAGGCGGTGTGAACTACATTGACACGGGGCGTGTCTACCTGGGCGGAGAGAGCGAGCAGGCGGTGGGCCGTGCTTTGGCCGGAGGCTGGCGCGACCGGGTGTATGTCACCTCCAAGATGCCGTGGTGGGAGATGCGGTCGGCGGATGATTTCGAAAAGTTCTTTGACCAGTCGCGCCGTACCATTGGTACGGACGTGATTGATTTCTACCACATCCACATGATCATGCACCGCGCGTGGAAGGATTATGTGCTGCCTTATAGGCTCATCGAAAAGATGGAGCGGCTGAAGGCCCAGGGCAAGATCCGCTTCATGGGCTTCTCATTCCACGACAGCCTGCAGCTGTTCAAGAAGGTGGTGGTATACACCCCGGCCTGGGATTTCTGCCTGATTCAGCACAACTACCTGGATTACGAATACGAGGCAAGGGCGCTCGGCCCGAAGTATGCCGCAGCCAACGGGATGGGACTGGCGGTGATGAAGCCCGTCCGTACGGGGTTTCTGGCCCCTCTGCCGCAGGCGATACACAATGCCCTGGCCTCGACGGGGATCCGCAAACCCGATGCGGAGTGGGCGTTGGATTATTTGTGGGATATTCCCGAGGTGAGTGTGGCGGTCAGCGGCATGGGTTCCATGGCGGATGTGGAGGAGAATCTGAGGTATGCCGCCAAGGCCCGGCCGAATATGTTCTCGCCGGCCGAGCGTGAGGCGTTGGGAGCTGCCATCCAGGCCTACCGCCATGCACCGGGCCATATCGACTGCACGGGTTGTTACCAGTGTATTCCCTGTCCGCATAACGTGGCCATCGGCTACATCTTCGCCTATGTGTACAACAACTACCTGTTGCACGGCAACCTGCAGCGGGCGCTGGCCGACTATACCGTGTCGATGTCGCCCGTTCAGCGCGGCGACCCGGCCTCCTCGTGTGTCGCGTGTGGCGAATGCCTGGCCAAGTGTCCGCAGCATCTCGATATCCCGAACCTGCTGGCCCGGGTTCGGGAGACGATGGGTAAATAAAGAATACACTTACATAAAACAATTCTAAAAGATGGAAACCAATCTTATGTACGACATGTATGTTCCGACCCGGGTGATGTTCGGGGCCGGGATGCTGGACAAACTGAATGAACAGCCGATGCCGGGACGCCGCGCCCTGATCGTGATCTCCAACGGAAAATCGACCCGTGCCAACGGCTACCTCTCGCGTACGGAGGAGCAGCTGCACAAGGCCGGCGTGGAGACGGTCCTCTTCGACGGGGTGATGCCGAATCCGACCGTCAGCAACGTCGACGCCGGGGCGAAGGCGGCCCGTGAGCACGGCTGCGATTTCCTCGTGGCGCTGGGCGGCGGCAGCGTGATGGACTGCACCAAGGCCATTGCCGTGATGGCGACCAACGACGGGGAGCTTTGGGACTATGTACCCATCGGTTCGGGCAAAGGCAAACCGATTGCCGTCCGGCCGTTGCCCATCATCGCCATCACGACCACGACCGGAACGGGTTCGGAGACGGACAACTCGGGCGTCATCACCAGGGAGGATACCTTCGAGAAGGCCTTCGTGGGCGATGCTTCACTCTTTCCGGTCCTCTCGATCGTCGATCCGGAGCTGATGGCCAGCGTGCCGCCGACCTTCACGGCCTACCAGGGTTTCGACGCCCTGTCCCAAGGAGATTATCGCCACCACACCGCTGGCCATGTACGAATATCCGGCCGAATCGACCCGGACCGTGGTGAACATGCTGGCGCGGAACGTGCTGGTCCGTTACCCGAATATGAAGGTGGTCGTGCCCCATTGCGGTTCGTTCCTTCCGCTGGCATTGCCGAGAATGAAATCCATCCTCCCGGCGATGGTGTCGCAGGGCTGCATGCAGCCGATTGATTGGAAAGCAAACCTGTCGCGCCTCTATTTCGACCTGGCGGGGAATCCCACGGCAGAGGTCCTGCATGCGCTGCTCACCATCACCACGCCCGACCATATCCTCTACGGTTCGGACTATCCCTATCTGCCCGATGCCGTGTTGCAGGCCAATCTGGAACGATTGAAACAGACACTCGCCGCCGACGGGGAGCTGGCCGGGTATGCCGACCGGATTCTGGGGCGGAATGCCGAACAGCTGTTTGTCAGGAGCGCCGCTTGCGGCTGTACTCCGACGGAGTAATGCCCTCCTGTCGCCGGAACATGCGGCTGAAGTGCTGCGGATACTCGAACCCGAGGCGGTCGGCTACCTGCGCGACGCTCTCGCCGGCCGAAAGTCCGTTCTTGGCAAGCCGAATCACGAACCGGCGGATGTGGTTGCTGGCCGTGTCGCCCGTCGTTCTCTTGACGACGTCGCCGAAGTAGTTGGGCGACAAGCAGAGCCGGTCGGCGCAGTACTGCACGGTGGGCAGTCCGAGCTTCAGCTGGAGCTGCTGCTCGTAATAGTCGGCGAGCAGCCGGTTGAAGCGGACCAGAATGTCGGAGTTCTCCGTCTCGCGGCTCTGGAACTGGCGGTTGTAGAAGCGCTGGCAGAAGTTGAGCACCAATCCGATGTAGCCGACCAGAATGGCATCCTGCTGTGCGTCGCGCTCGTTGTCGAGCTCTTCGCGCATGCGGCGCATCAGCGAAACCAGGATGTCGTGCTCCCGGTCGCTCATGTGCAGCGCCTCGTTGACGCGATAGTCGAAAAAGGAGTAGTCGCGGATTCGTTTTTCGAGCGGCGTGCCGCGCAGCAGGTCGGGATGGAACAGAAGCGCCCACCCCGTAATCGATACCCGCTCGCCGTTGTCCTCCTTGCCGCCCACCTGCCCCGGGGCCACGCAGAGCAGCGTTCCCTTGTTGTAGTCGTAGCGGCCGCAGCCGTAGTCGAGCTCCACGCCGACGTCATCGCGCAGGAAAAGTGCGTAGACGCCGTAGTTGTTCAGACTGTGGCGGATGGGCGACACCTCGGCATAATCGATGACACAGACCAGCGGATGCCGTGCCGGACATCCGAGGTAGCTGCCGTAGTCATTGACGCTTCGAACCTTCAGGATTTTGCTCATCGGGGAAAAGGCTTGAGGAGTTGTCTCAACAAAATTAACAATTCCCGGGCATATCTCCCAATCGGTCGGCGGACGATTCGGTAAAACGGGTATGAACTTCCGGGGTTACGGTACCTGCACAGGCGGGCGAACCGCTACCTTTGCGATGTAAAACTCTGGAACAGTCCAACCATGACAAAGCGCATCTTCACTTTCGCGTGCCTGATGCTGGGCCTGATGCTCTCGGGCGACGGCAAGGCGCAGACTCAATCGTCGAATCCTTCAAATACAACCACCATGGAAAAGAAACTCATAGGAAACACCCTGGCACTCTACCCCATGCCGCTGACGGTCGTCGGGGCCGAGGTCGACGGCCGCGTCAACTGGCTCGTCGTGGCACATGTCGGGGTTATCGGCCACGACCGGATTCTGGTCAGCATGAGCCAGAGCCACTACACCAACCGGGGAATCCGCGCCTCGCGCAAGCTCTCGGTCAACCTTGTCAGCCGCGGGATGCTGCCTGCGGCCGACCGGGTGGGAGGCGTGAGCGGAGCCCGCACGGACAAGTCGCAGGCCTTCGCCTGGCATCGGGGCGCAAACGGCGCGCCGGTGATTGACCGCTCGCCGCTGACGATGGCGTGCGACGTCGTGGATATTTACGAGACGGAGGGCTTCGACAACTTCATCTGCTCGATTGCGGCGACCTACGCCTTGCCGGAGGTGTTGGACGAACGCGGACGACTCGACTACACGCGGCTGAAGCCCGTGCTGTTCGAGTTCCCGACCTACTCCTACCTCTCGACGGGCGAGGTGCTCGGCCGCTGCCTGCGGCTCGACAGCGAACCGTCGATGTGCGCCAAGGAGCCGATGGCCGGGGACGGCATCGTGCGCCTCTCGAAGATTGAGGTCCGGCCGGAGTATCTCGACGAATATATGCGCTTCGCCGCCGAAGTGGGCGAAGTCTCGCTGCGCACCGAGCCGGGCGTGCTGACGATGTATGCCGTCTCCGAACGGGAGAACCCGTGCCGAATCACCATCCTCGAAACCTACGCGAGCCGCGCAGCCTATGAGAAGCACATCGCCTCGGCGCATTTTCAGAAGTACAAGCAGGGGACGCTCCACATGGTCCGGTCGCTCGAACTGACGGACCAGAGGCCGCTCAACCCGGCCAACCGCCTCCGCAACTTCATCCAACAATAGCAAAGGCTGCCGCCGTCCGCCGGGCGGGGAGGGGGGTGCCCGGCTGCGAGGCCCGGCCTGCCGCATGAAAAGGGAGAGCGACCCCCGTCCGAAGACGGTCGGGTCGCTCTCTTTCTCGCAATCACTTGTTGACTCGTATTCTACCCCTTAATCCCGAAGTGAGCGACGCGAGAATTCAGGCACCGTTCCCGTGAAATCGGGCATCCCCTCGCATTTGGGGCGGAAAACCTTCAGCTCGCCACCCTGGTAGGTCACCTGCTTCGGGGCCGCAGGCGTTGCGCGCCGGGTAACCCCCGGAGTCATGCCGAGGTCGGAACGTTCGCCGCGGCTGGCCTTGGTGAGCAGCGGTGTCCGCGTGGCCGGAGCCGACTGGGGATTGTACAGATTCACATACTTGTCGATGAACTGCTGTGCATCGGATACGCCGCTGGTGGTAATCGTGAAGGGCTTGCTCTTGAAGAGAGGACCCCAGTTGCCCTCTTCGTCGATGGCGAATCCGAGAGCAATCACCGTATCGTCGTAGTAGAGCGTGTAGAGGGAACCCTCCGGATTGCGCGGCTCCTGGTAGCATGCGTTGTAATAAACCTCGGCCTGCAAATCCGCATCGGACGTCGTATCGAAATAGGACTCATAATCGTAGACGGCATAATAGAGGTCCGCCGTGGCGCCTTCGGGAGTCAGAATCGGCTGCAGGGGGAGGTATACGTCGTAGAAGCTGTCCCAGCCCGAAACTGCCGACGGGTCGATTTCATAGATGGCTCCGATATCGTAGTATTCGTCGCAGGGAATCTCGATGGAGACGCTGCCGACGGTTGCTTCGGGGGTGGTGAAGTCGGCACGGAAGAGGTCGGTCGTCACCGTTCCCGAGAGGTAACCGAATGCACATACCGCATATTTGCTGTTGGGGCTGAGCTTCGAGAGGGAGTACTCCTCGTCTCCGATGGAATAGTAACCCAGATAGTAGTTGGAGGTAATGTAATCGAGCACCTCCAGGTTCGACTCGCCGACCTCGTCCAAATCCTCCGCATCAAGCAGGACGTAGACATAGGGGTCTTCGTTGGTCGTGGTAATCTTGACGTCGGCACTGCGCGCCTTGAGGTTGGAGATGGTGATTTCGAGGATGTTCTTCGAGGTCACGGCAGCGCTCGTCTCGATTTCGAGCACCGAGGGGTCGGAGCATACGAGCAAATCCTCGGAGACGGCGTATGCCACGACCGTATACTTCGTTTCGGCCTGAAGTTCAATCCGGCGGAAGCCCTGGCCCTTGTTGCAGGAGGCAAGAATGTCCTCCTTCGCGTAGCCGAACATTTCGTACGACATGACCAGATTGTTGAAGCTGTTCGAGCAGATTTCAAACAGCGAGAGGCTCGGGTCGATGGATGCGGTTTCGTAAGCCTCGAAGAAGTAGTAGCCGTCGTAGTTTTCGGGAGTGACGGTCACGTCGGCAATCGTGGAGTAGATTTCGGCTTCAATCTTGAAGCGGGCGTCGACCTTGTCGACAGCCGGGGTTGTGGTATATGCATAAACGATGTCGGTGAGCATGTCGCCGCTCTCCACGTCGATTCCATAGGCATAGACGACATACTCGGTATCGGGATAGACCGACAGGACCTTGTCCTTCAGGTCGCCCGTGCTGCAGAAGTCGGCGATGGAGTAGCCCGTCGACTCGATGTATTTCAGGTCGTCCTCATGAAGCGCCTCGTCCGTATCGAGCGACAGCTTGTCGATATACTCCTGGGTATTCCAGAAGACGACATAGGTCATCTCCTTGTCCCGCGGCGTGACATCTACGGTGAGCGAAGAGGTCGTCACCTCCCTGATGGTGATTTCAAAGGGGTCGGGCTCCACTCCGGCCTGCACGATGGTGAACGAGAGCTCCTCGGAGAGACGGGGATACGAGACGGAGACCTTGACGCTTCGCTCCTCGTTGGCCGTATTGGCCGCCACCTCGAAGGCAATGGTCGATGCGGCTTCGTCCACCGTGAAGTCCGAGACCCACTCCTGAGTTTCGGGGCTGACCGTTAGGGAGGCTCCTTCGACGGGATTCTCCAGTTTGTACGCGACCGTACAGCTGCCGCCTTCGGCGGAAACCTGCACTTCGCTCTGTGCAAGGGTCAGAACCGGTCCCTGGTCGAGGACATCGTCATCACTGCTGCTGCAACTTCTCACGGATAAAATCAGTCCGAGAAGCATGGGGAAAGAGAGTAATTTTTTCATAAGGTCATTGGGGGTTAAGTTTGATAATAGTTGACTCTTACGAATACAAAATTACCCGCGGAAGGTTTTACCTCAAAATGGAAAGTTTAACATTTCAAGATGCAACACGTTGTAAATCAACGCCCGTTAAAAAAATATCGTGCACGTTACCCCAGCAAGTTTAACAGCGGCTCCGAAGGTATCTGCCGAGGTTGACGTCATGCTCCGTCAGTCCGAGTTTGGCCCTGATTCCGCTGCTGTCAAGATAGTGGCGCCGGCGTCCGAGGTAGGCCATGATGTCCTTGCCCTGGAGGCCGATTGCATAGAGGCAGCAGATGAACGTCTCCTCGCGCGACAGCCCCTTCCGGCTGAGGAAGGCGAGGAATTCGGGATGGGTCAGCGTAAAGGTTTCGTAGAGGGATTCGACAAAGGCGTCACGGTCCTTGGCAAGATTCTCCATCTCGCTCACGATTTCCCGTCCGGCACTCTTGCCGAGCACGAAACTCTTGGCGATAAAGCTGTTGAGCATCTCGAGCCGTTCACAGATGATTTCCATCTTCTGGCGGTTCTCCTCGGCCGACAGCTGTCTGAGCCGGTCGAGCTGCTCCTGCATGCTCTCCAGCTCCGCCTTGTCCCGCTCGATTTCCGTCCTCAGACGCCGATTGATTCTCCGGCGGACCCGATAGGCGTAAATCATTGCGGAGGCCAGAATGACGAGGGCGACCCCGAGCATGGAGAAGAGCATGGTCCGGTTGCGGGTCTTTTTCAACGCCAGTTCATGCATGTTCCGCTCCTCGAGGTACTTCGTGTCGCTGGCCAGGTCGTTGCGCGTCAGCGAATCGGTCAGCCGGTCATACTTCCGATACTCGGCAAGGGCCTTGTCGTAGCAGCCAAGCGAATCGTACAAAGCGGCCGCCTTGAGATAGTAAAAGGTATACTCGCAGTCCAGCCGCCTGGCCGAAAACTGCTCGCTAAACCGGTGCCAGGAGGAGAGCGCCTCGGCAAACCGGCCCAGGAACATCTGCGCATCGCCGACATTGCCCCACTCTATCTTCCGGGCGTCGGCATAGCGGGTCAGGTACTCGTCGAGGGCCGAGGCCACAGCCTCGCGGTCGTTCCGCTCGATGCCGCGGTCAATCTTGATGCCGTAGTATTGATGCAGGAACTCCTTGTCGGCATACCTCCTGTTCCGTTCAATCTCCTGCCAGGTCACCTCCCCGATGCTGTCGGCGCCGATTTCCTGACAGACGATGGTCCGGTAGAGCAGCGAGCGGATTGCTCGGTTCGTATCGCGCGCCTGATAGAACACGTCGGCCGACTTGCGATAGTAGTCCACGGCCTTGGGGTCCTTGATTTTGACATAGATATAGGCCGAGGTGTTGTAGAGCAGGGCCAGAATCGGCAAATCGGTCACCCGGTCGGCATACTTCTCCGCCTGGAGGAAGGTTCGGATGGCCGACTCGTAATCGTAGGCGCACAGATAGGTATTTCCCAGATAATAGAGCGTGCGGACCTTGTCGTCGGGGGTTCCGTGGTGCCGGTAGTAATCGACAGCCGTGCGAATCAGCGAGTCGTTGGGCACGTCAATGTAGTTCCGGTTGTATGCCATCGACATCAGCACCGCAAAACGGGCCCGGAGCTCCCGCGTGCAGAGGCTGTCCCGGGGAATCGCACGCAGCAGGCAAAATGCGCTATCGGCATCGGAGCGCATGAGCGCCGAAATTCGGTCGAGACGCCCCTCCATGCGTGCCGGAGCGGGGCCGGAACAGCCGGCGACGGCAAACAGCACAACGGCGCAGCAGAGGCAGAGCAGCTCCCGGAGGTACTTCCCGAGGTTGGTATCGTGCATGTTGAGCCCGAGCTTTGCGCGAATCTCGCTGCTGAGGTTGTAGGTGCGCTTCTTGGAGGTGTGGCGATAATCTCCTTGCCGCTCATGCCGATGGCGTAGAGACAGCAGATGTTGATTTGTTCGCGCGTGAGCCCCCGCTCCTCGAGGCGCTCGATGAACCGGGGCCGGATGATGCAGAAGGTCAGCCTCAGCGACTCCCGGTCCTCCTTGATTGAGTCGAGGATTTCGTCGATGCGGCTGCCCCCGTCCTCCTTCGAGGAGAGGACGCTGGCCATGCACTCCTCGAGAAGCCGGAGCCGCCCGTCGATGAGACTCCGCAACTCGGGCGACTCGCCGGGATTCCGCCCCGACACCGCCTTGAGGATGGCAATCTCGGCACGTATCTCCTTGATTTTCAACTGTGCGCTCTCTTCGGTCCGGTTCAGCAGGATTTGCTCGTCCTTGTTCCTCTTCAGCACAATCGCGATGCTGACAATCACGACCACCAGCAGGACGATGCCAGCGAAGACAAACATCAGGGTTCCCCGGTACTTTTCGAGTGCGAGTTCGTGCTGATGCCGTTCGTTGATGTACTTGGCGTTGCTCCAGCGCGCCCGCATCTCGAGCGAGTCCTTGATGGAGCGGTATTGCTTGAAGACCTCGAGCGCCGCCAAATCCCGGCCCTGACGGGAGAGCACCTCGGAGCGGAGCCTGAGGCAGGCCGGACTTCCGAGCAGGTTGCTCCGGTACGCGGCCACGGAGTCGAGGGCCGCGGCCGCCCCCTCCGTATCTCCCAGAGCAAGCCGTATCTCGCCGACGCCGAGCCAGTCGGTCGCGGCGCCGCCGCCCGCAGCCAGGGCTCTCTTCAGAAGGCTCCCGGCACGCTCCTTCGCGCCGGAACGGAGGGCGAGCCGCGCCTCCATGAGTGCGACGGAGGAGTCGAAGCGCGAATTTCCGCAAAGGCTCCGCGTCAGCTCCCGCAACCGGCAGGCAGCCTCGTCGGGACGGTTCCCGATAATCAGACTGCCGATGCTTTCGAGCCGCGCCCTTACGAATCCCGCCGTATCGCCGCCGTGCAGAAACGATTCGCAGCGCGTTCGTAGTAGGGTCCGGCGCAGCTGGCATCCAGCAGCACCCGGTCGTAGAGCCGGGCGACGGCAGCATACAGGCGCCCCTTGAGCGTATCGGATTCGGCCTCCGGGGCAAGACGTTCGGCGCGGGCGTACCACGCCATGGCGACCTCCTCCTTTCCGGAGCTTTCGCAATGCCGTGCGGAGTCCAGCATGGCCGAAATCCGCACGTCGGCCGGCTCCGAAGCGGGGCGGGCGGCCGAGGTCAGGAAGAGGAGTGCAGCCGTCAGGGTCAGGGCTGCCAATATCGGGATTCTGATGATTCTGGGCATGGCCGTGCATGTTGCAGGGATTCCCGCCGGGAAGGAGCTCCGGCCAGCAAGGGCCGGCCCGGTTCCCCGACGCAATCGAAGAGCCGGGCGGGAGTCCGTTGCATACAAAGATAACATTTTCGATGAAACGACGCAACAGAAAAGATTCATTGTTGGTCGCGTCGCCCGCTTTTTGCCGCACGGGGTGTCCGGGGTGTCGGGGCTGCTCGGGAGCGTCCGGGGGTCGGGAGCACCCGGAGCTGCACGGGAGCTGCATGGGACGTCCGGGATGTCGGGCCGCCATGCGCACCGGCCGCTACCGGCACCGCCTCCGGAAGGCTACCTCAGCTCGCGGGCCGTGCGGCGGATGAGGTCGACGGTCGTGTCGTCGTCGAAGACCGAGTAGAGCCCCTGGGGCTCCTGTGCCGGGTCGCCGCAGTAGACGTCGCCCGCCTGCCAGAACGTGTGGGCCGGATGCGCCTCGCCGCCCCACGCCCAGAAGTTGGCCCCGGCGAGCATCCCTCCCTCGCGCTTCGAGGCAAGCAGCCGGTCGCAGATGCAGGCGTAGTAGGCGTCGCGCAGCGAGGTGGCGCTGCCCCGCTCGTAGCGCACGCTGTCGCGCGGGTAGCCGAACTCCTCGATGACGGCCGGTTTGCCCAGCCGCGCGGCAACCTCCAGATGGCGGTCGATGTAGCGGCGGGTCTCCTCCATCGAGTTCCGAAGCCCCGAAGCGGGGTCGTTGCGCGGCGTCCAGTTCCAGTTATAGGGCCAGATATGGAGGTTCACGTAGGAGATTTCGGGCACGGCGTGGATGCGCTCCACCAGCTCCATGTCGGCCTCGCAGCCATAGAAGCCCTCCGAACCGGTCGAAATCATGTGGTTGGCGTCGAGCGAGCGAATCAGCCGCGCCGTCCGGGCAATCCACTCGGCGAAGGCCTCCTTGTTCTGCTCGCCGAAGGGGCGCGGCTCGTTGCAAATCTGCCACGAGAAGATGGCCGGGTCGTCGGCATACCGGAGACCCGTGTAGCGGTTCGTGCGGCCGACTATGAAGCGCACGTGCTCCTCGAGCAGCGCGCGGGCCTCGCGGCTGGGGATGAAGTGCGAGACATACTCGACGTAGGCCTCATAGCCGTCGACGGCCGGGATGGCCGGCTTGCCGGCACCGGTCCAGGCCAGATATTGCGAATAGCCGCCCGACCACTCCCACGAATTGGTCAGGTAGAGCACGGCCTTCATGCCGCGCCGTCCCAGCTCGGCGAGGAAGTAGTCCAGACCGTCGAGCAGCTCGTCGTTGTACTTGCCGGGGGCGTACTGGAGCGTCGGTTCGATTTTGGAGGGGACTCCCCCGCCGCCGTCGGCCCCCACCAGCACGCGCAGGTTCGTCACGCCGCAGGCGGCCAGCGTATCGAGCTCCCGCGCCAGGCGTTCGCGGTCGCCGCCGGGGCCCTTCGAGCCGAGGATGGGGCCGTACCAGAAGTTGGTACCCAGGAAGTAGCAGGGTTTGCCGTCGAGCACGAAGCGGCCGTTCTCGACGCGGACGAACGCATCACCGTCCTCCGCGGTGCCGCAGCTGCAGGCCAGCCCCGCGAACATGCAGAGGCAGAGTTTGAAGAGAGATTTCACGGTATCGGGATTTAGAGGTTGGAGACAAAGATACGAAAAAGGGGCTCCCCAACCAACCAGGAAAGCACTTTTCCATGTCGGAGCGCCCCGCTCCTCATCCGATAGCCGCCCATGCGGCCCCGTACGACCGGTTCATCGCCCCGGTTCGTCACCCGGGCTCCACGCTTCGGGCGGCCCCGTTCTGCCGCGCCGGCCGTTCGACGCAGGTCGTTCGACGCCGCCCGCAGCCACACGGGCCCCGGCCTCAACGCTCCGTGCCGAGCGAAAGGGTCACCGTCACGGTGCCCACACCGCCGAGCAGTTCGAGCACGCGCTCGCGGGTCGAGGCGTCGTCGAGACGCCCCAGACGGGTGTAGCTCCACGAGTTCGAACCGTAGAAAATCACCAGCGAGTTGCCCTGATAGAGCACCATATCACCGGGCGACGTGGTGGTCGAAGCGTCGTTGCGGGGCAGCGAAAAGCCGAAGCTGCCCACCTTCTCCATGTCGCCGTAATCCTCCATGCGGATGTCGACGGGTCCCTGTGCGAGGCGGGCCTTCAAAGCCTCCGTCGCCTGGTTTTCGACCAGCGTGGCCGTAAACGAGCGGCCGCCGGCTGTCAAGGTAATCGTATTGCTGTTCATCGTATCCTCGTCCGGGTCTTTGTCCGGATTGTTCTCTCCGTCACCGCCCGGCTCCCCAGGTTCCTCGGGTTGTACGGATGTTCCGGGTCGATAGGGCTCCTCGTCAGAGGGGTTGCAGGCCTCGGCCGAGAGGAATGCCAGAAGCATGAGCGGAAGCAGGCGGAATCGGTGCATTGCAGTGTGTTTTTCAGGTTTGTTCTCTTTTCCGATACAAAGATAGCGCACGGCGGCTGCCGACACGGTATACGGATTCATGGTATGCTTACCCCGATTACGGATTTGCCGCACCCGGGGTCCGCAAGCGGCCTCCGAAGAGGCCATTACCGGCACCGCCGCCCCTTTTCTCCCCGCCCGGAAGCCTCGTTCCGCCCCACCCTGCGCTTCCCGCAAAGGGGCCCGGCCGGCCCGCCGCTTCAAAATGTCCCCGGCCGCTCCGCTACACGGGGCCCCGGGTCTCCCGCCTCCAAAAAGAGGGCCCGCCTCCGTACCCCCCCCTCTGAAGGGTCGGAAGCGGGCCTCGGTACAGACAATCCGGGGGTCGTCAGTCGAGCGTCACCAGTTCGTACTTCTGGCTGCCCATGCCGAGCGCCTCGGCGTGGTCGAGCGTATGCATGCCGTGGCGCGAGTCAATGCGCTCGATGAGGTGCACCTTGCCGGGGTCCTCCGACGAGCGCACCAAATCGGTGCAGGCACGGTCGAGCGCCACGGGGTCGAGCGAGGCGAGGATGCCGATGTCGCCCATGCGCGGCTCCTCGGGCGAGGCATCGCAGTCGCAGTCCACCGAGAGGTTGTTGGCCACGCTGATGTAGAGAATCCGGTCGCCGCAATGGTCCGCCACGGCCTTGGCCGCCTCGGCCATCGACTCCAGGAAGTCGTCCTGCTCGGGCAGGTTCTTCCACGCCTCGGCCGGAACGCGCGTCTTGCCGGCCGAGTGAATCCACGCCTTGCCGTTCGACGAGGCGATGCCAATCGACATGTTCTTGATGGCGCCGCCGAAGCCGCCCATGGCGTGGCCCTTGAAGTGCGAGAGGATGATGGTGAAGTCGTAGTTGAGGAAGTCCTTGCCTACGATGTCGAATTTCAGGTGCTTGCCACCCTCGACCGGAAGTTCCACTTCACCCTCGGCATCCATGATGACGACCGGTGCGATGGCCGTGAATCCGTGGTCGGCCGCCGCCTTCAGATGGCTCTCCGTATCGGCCCGGCCGCCGCCGTAGGCCGTGTTGCACTCGACAATCGTACCGTTGACCTTCTGCACCAGCGCCTTGATGAGCGACGGCTGCAGGAAGTTGTGGCCGCCCGGTTCGCCGGTCGAGAGTTTGACGGCCACCTTACCCTTGGCCTCACGGCCGAGCGCCTCGTAGATTTTGACCAGATTGTCGGACGAAATCTCCTTGAAGAAATAGACCTTCGGGAGCGTTGCCGCAGCCGCCTCGGGTTCCGACGCGGCCGAAGCCTTGCGTTGTTTCTGCGCATTGGCGCAGCCGGTCGCGGCGAGCAGCGTCGCCAGCAGGACCACCAGAATGTTCTTTTTCATCGTTTCGGGTATTTGAAGGTATTTGTCTTGTTTCAGAATTTGAGTTCGATGCCGCCCATCGCCGTGGCCCGGGGCATGGGATAGCCGGCAATGATTTGGTAGGACTGCGCCAGCAGGTTCTCGCCGCGGGCCCAGAGCGAGAGCCAGCGCGTGGCGCGGAACGAGGCCCGGAGGTTCCACAGCACGAACTCCTCGGTCTGCACGGGGTCGGTCTGCGTATAGAGCCCGGCGATGTACTGTATGCCCGTCGCGACGCTCCAGCGCCCCCTCACGAAGGCGGCCCCCACGTAGAGCTTGTGCTCGGGAGCGGCCGGAAGGGGCTGCTCCATGTGCAGGAAGCTGTAGTTGCCGTCGAGCGACCAGCTGCGGTCGATGCGCCAGGCGGCCTGCAGCTCGACGCCCGCATTTTCAATCCGCCCCGAGTTCTGGTTGAGCATGCCGCTGCCGTTGGGGTTGGGGAGGGTCAGGATGAGGTTCTTGCCGTCGATGTAGAAGAGGTTCACACCGTAGCTCAGCCGCCCGTCGAGCAGCCGCTGGCTGAAGGCCGCCTCGTAGTTCCACATCGACTCGGGACGCAGGTCGGGATTCTGGGGCGGGAACATGTGCATCTCGCGCAGCGTCGGATAGCGAAACCCCTTCGAGGCCGAGAGCTTCAGCTCGATACCCGCGCCGAGGTGGAAGGCGGCACCCGCCTGAGGCACCCACTCGGTCCCCGCGCGCGAGTGGTGGTCGACCCGCAGCCCGGCGTTGAGCGTAAGCCACGACCCGACATCCTGCCGCACGTCGACATATCCGGCCACCTCATCCTCGTGCATGTCCACCAGAGGAGAGGTGCTCCCCGCCTGCTCGCCGCTCACATACTCGTTCCAGGCGCGGCCTCCGTAGCGGAACCAGTCGGCACCCAGCGTGATGCGGCTGCCGCGGAAGAGCTGCAGGCTCTGGTAGAGCGACGCCCCCATCATGTCGTCGTAGGAAAGGAAGCGGTCGTCGGGCGGCAGCTCGCCCTCCGACGGGGTGTAGCCGTCGTTTATGCGGTGGTCGCCCCAGTTGTAGAAGAGGCTCAGCCCGCCGGAGCTCTTCGCGTAGCGGTTCTCGACGGCCAGCGAGGCGGCACCCCGCGTGATGCGCTGGTCGCCGTCGAGCAGCCGGGCGCCGACCGGTCCGGGATAGGAGGCGTTGAAGTGGGTCACGTTCACGTCGCCGCGCAGATTCCAGTGCTCGCTTGCCTCGTAGCCCAGCCGCACATTGCCGCCGTACTGCTCGAAGCCCATGTCGGCGCGGTGGCCGTCCGTACGGTTGTACGAACCGGAGAGCGTGCTCGAGAAGCGCCCCTTGTGGATGAGGTTCGTCAGCTCGCTCTCCAGCGTGTTCCACGAGCCGTAGCCGGCCCTCAGACGGGTCTCCACGCCGTCCCCGGCCAGATGGCGGGTGACGATGTTGACCACGCCGCCCATGGCGTTCGAGCCGTAGAGCACCGATGCCGGTCCGCGCAGCACCTCGACCCGCTCGGCCAGAAACGACTGGCAGGCGTCGGAGACGGGGTGACCGAAGATGCCGGCATACTGCGGATGGCCGTCGATGAGGACCATCATCCGCCCTGAGCTGCCGCTCAGTCCGCGCAGCGAGATGTTGCCCGCCGCGCCGTTCGAGACGCCGTAACCCATCACTCCGCGCGAGGTGACGAAGAGCCCCGGCACCTGCTCGCTCAGCACGGGGAGCAGCGAGGGCTGCTGTGCGCGTTCAATCTGCGGCCGGCCGATGACGGAGACGCTCTGCGAGAGGTGGCGCGGGTCGGTCACCGTGCGGGCGCCGGTCACCACGACCTCGCCGATTGCGTAGCTCCGTGCCGGTCGGAGCGAGTCCTGGCTGGACGCGACGTCCGGCAGTGCAGGGTCCGTCAGTGCAGGGTCCGTTACGCGGGCCTGAGCCGCGAGGCTGCATCCCGCGGCAAGGAGCAGTGTCAGAATCCGGGTCTGGAGGTTCTTCATGATTTCAGTCTGCGGGGCATGGCTTCGGAAGCCATGCCCATGATACAAAGATAGTTCAAATGAACGGTTCGGTCGCACGCCCGGAGCCGGAAATTCACCGCCCGGGCACTCTTCCGGCGACAGGCCGCCCCTTTTCTGACGGGCCTGCCCCGTTTCCGGCAGCCCGGTTCCGTTTGCGGCAGCCCGGCGCCCCCTTTCGGCAACTCGGTTTCGCTTGCGGCGGCACCTTGTCCCGCCATGCGCGGCACTCCGGCACCCGCCTCGGCGGCGGCACACCCGTTCACGCTGCAAAATTAGGGTGGAACCGGCTTCGGACACCTATCCCGATTACGGCCGCGCATACCCGATTTACGGGTATTGCAGCACCGGGGCCGGATTCGACGAACAAACGCACAATTTCTACTCCCGAACGAAGAGTGCGGAACGCCGCGAAATAACGATTTTTACGCACTCAAAAACATCATGGAACAAACGAACGAACAGAACCGCCAAGCCCCGACACCGTCCAAGGGCAACCCCTTCATGGGATTGCTCTGGGGCCTGCTCATCGTCCTGCTGCTCAACGGACTGGTATTTCCCCGATTCTCGGGGGCCCAACTCGCCGACACCGACTACGGGACATTCATCGGCAAGGTGGACAGCGGTCTGGTGAAGGAGGTGATAATCAAGAACGGACAGATTTACTTCACGGCCGAAGGCTCCGACCGGAAGACCCGCACCTACCGTACGGGGGAAATCGGAGACCCCGGGATGGTCGAGCGTCTTCTGAAGGCGCCGAGCCCCAATCCCAACGGGAAGATAGCCTTCAACCGCATCATTCCCCACGAGAACTCACCCATTCTCAACTTCGTGCTGATGTGGATTCTGCCGGGTCTCTGCTTCTATCTGATATGGCGTCAGGCGGGCCGGAGCATCCAGGCACGGCTCAAGGATGGCGGCAACTTCCTCTCGCTGGGCAGCAGCGGTGCCAAAATCTACGCCGATACCGACGTCAAAACCACCTTTGCCGATGTGGCCGGACAGGACGAGGCGAAGGATGCGCTGCAGGAAATCGTCGATTTTCTGCACGACCCCTCGAAATATGCGGAAATAGGCGCCACGCTGCCCAAGGGTGCGCTGATCGTTGGTCCTCCGGGAACGGGCAAGACGCTGATAGCCCGCGCCGTAGCCGGACAGGCCAAGGTGCCGTTCTTTGCCATCTCGGGCTCGGAGTTTGTCCAGATGTTCGTCGGCATGGGAGCGGCCAAGGTCCGCGACCTCTTCAAACAGGCGGGTGAAAAGGCCCCCTGCATCATCTTCATCGACGAAATCGACGCCATCGGCAAGCGCCGCGACTCGGCCTTCGGAGGCAACGACGAGCGGGAGCAGACCCTCAACCAGCTGCTGACCGAGATGGACGGCTTCGACGGGCGCAAGGGGGTGGTGATTCTGGCCGCCACAAACCGGTCCGAGAGCCTCGACAAGGCACTGCTGCGCCCGGGACGGTTCGACCGCCGCATCCAGATGGAGCTGCCCGACCTCGAGGGACGCAAAGCCATTCTCGAGGTGCATCTGCGCAAGGTACGGCACGAGACCGTCGACCTGGACCTCGTGGCACGCGCCACGGCAGGCTCGTCGGGCGCCGAGCTGGCCAACATCGTCAACGAGGCGGCGCTGCGGGCCGTCCGACAGGGACGCAAACGGGTGACGACCGAAGACCTGGAGGAGAGCGTCGAGACGGTGATTGCCGGCGCCCAGAGGAAGAACAGGATGCTCTCGCCGCAGGAGAAGCGGCTGGTGGCCTTCCACGAAACGGGGCACGCGCTGGTGGCAGCGCTGCAGAGCGACTCGGCACCGGTCCACAAAATCACCATCATTCCCCGTACATCGGGCGCACTGGGCTACACCATGCAGGTAGAGGACGAGGAGCAGCTGCTCCAAAGCCGCGACAGCCTCTTCAACCGGATTGCGACGCTCACGGGTGGAAGGTCGGCCGAAGAGCTGCTCTGCGGCACGGTGACGACCGGAGCCTCGAACGACATCGAACAGGCGACACGGCTGGCGCGCGCAATGGTCACCCGGTTCGGAATGAGTGAAAAATACGACATGATGGGACTCGAACAGGTGAACGACGCCTACCTGGGAGGCGAAGCGACGGCCTCCTGCTCGGCCTCCACGGCCGCCGAGGTCGACAGCGAGGTGCTGCGCATCATCCGCAAGGCACACGAGAAGGCCCGCGGCATCATCTCGGAACATCTTGACATCATGAACGAAGCGGCCGAGTACCTGATGGAACGCGAGAGCATAACGGGCGACGAGTTCATGCGCATCGTGCGCAAATACGTTCCCGCCCGGAAGTAGGACGTCCGAAGTGAAGATGCAGCGCCGGAGCTCCTGTTCGGGACCCCGGCGCTGCATTTTGTGTTCCGGCTTTGCGGTCCGGCGCGGGAACGTCCGCCGGCGGCCGTCAACCATCCTCAACCGTCCTCAACCGCGGCCGCTGACGGCTATCATGTCGCAAAGCGTCGTATTGAAGTCCTCGGCCGCGAGCAGCTGCTCGAGCGTCAGGTGCATGCGGTAGCGCCAGTAGTAGCGGGGAATGGCCGGGACGTTGATGCGCTCCTTTTCGGGGTCGGGCGCCCGCAGCTCCTCATCCATCGCCAGCCAGTCCTGCAGCGGCAGGATGGCGAACATGGCGGGCGAGGTAAGGTGCATCTCGACGATGCGCCGGCAGAGCCACGGCTCGCACTCGGCGGGAGCCTCGCCCGGACAGCGGAGCACCTCGTTGTAGAAGTGCTGCGTAGTGGCGCGCTCCTCACGCCACCAGGCGCGCAGCGGCGTCATGTCGTGGGTCGAGGTCGAGCAGACGCTCAGATAGGGATAGTCGGCCGTCGCGGCGAAGCGCTCGCCCGCACGCTTGGGCATGCGCTGGATTTCGAGCGAGAGAATCTGCAGCATCCGCATCGTCGCAGGCACGCAGTCGGGAATCATCCCCAGGTCCTCGCCGCAGGCGAGCATGTCGGTGGCCGTGAGCAGCACCGGCAGCTTGCGCAGGGCCGACTCCTGCCAGAAGCGGTCGTGGCGCCGGTAGAAGAAGTCGTCGTGCAGCCGCATGAAGGCCTCCTGCTGCCAGCCGGGCAGCAGCGCGAACGAGCGGGTCCCGCGGGCCGCGATGCGGGGATGGTAGTACCCCTTGCGGTAGGGGTCCTCGACGAAGAGCACGTCGTCGAGCAGCGTCATCAGCCCCCCGCGCATCCGGCGGTCGTGCTCCTCCTCGCCCGGATAGCGGGCCGCCGCGCGGCGCTGCGTCGAGCACGAGGAGACGAGCCGCCCGTGGCGGATGCAGTCGCGCCGCACCTCGTCGGCCAGCTCGCCGAATATCGCCCCGAGCGTTGCGTCGTCGAGCGGCGGGGTGACGTAGCGCCCCTCCGAGAGGTCGAAGCCCATGCCGCGCAGCTCGCCGGCCGAATAGGGCATCGCCGGATTGAAGTGGCCCAGCAGCCCGTGGAGCGCCTCGGCGGGAATCTCCCAGATGCGGAAGAAGCCGAGGATGTGGTCGATGCGGTAGGCGTCGAAGTATTCGGCCATCTTGTGCAGCCGCGCGCGCCACCATGCGTAGCCGTCGTGCGCCATGCGCTCCCAGTCGTAGGTCGGGAAGCCCCAGTTCTGCCCCACCTCCGAGAAGGCGTCGGGCGGCGCCCCCGCCTGCGAATCGAGGTGGAAGAGGCGCGGCGACTGCCACGCGTCGGCACTCGTGCGGCCGATGCCGATGGGCAGGTCGCCCTTGAGGACGATGCCGCGGCTGTGGGCATAGCGGCTCACCTCCGAGAGCTGGAGGTGGAGGTGGTACTGCACCCAGCAGTGGTAGCCCACCTCGCAGCCGTGGGCCAGGCAGTAGGCCTCGACCTTGCGCCGCTCGTAGCGGGCATAGGGGCCCCACTGCGCGAAGTCGGCCGTGCCGTACTCGTCGCGCAGGCAGCGGTAGGCGGCATAGGGCAGCAGCCAGTGGC
>UMIY01056402.1_pt1 | contig 19836 bp, 17 predicted proteins | sample 1965921 | NCBI WGS metagenome assembly UMIY01 (sample SAMEA4836134, study PRJEB28245) | human gut metagenome | biome: gut microbiome; material: fecal sample | place: Denmark | collected 2008
CATATATGCGCCCCAATCAGATTACGTTTAAATCTTGAACACGTTTAAAGTTGCGTCGGAATAGCCGTATACGCCGCCGCCCGATATAACCTGCAACGTAGTGGGAACGGTGGTAATATTGAATACCGCCGCGGCAGAAATGGCCTCGGCCTGCGCGGCAGAATCGAACCTGGTCTGCGCTGCGCCCGCGCTCTGCGTTGCCCCGTTGAGCGTGAAATTTATTGTGTTCACCGCGGGGAACGAAGTTATATTCGCAGGGTAAGTCGTACCGTTGTACTGCACAAAATAGGTGCCGGGCTCGCTTATGGTCACCGTATCCGAACCGGGAGTATGGGCAATCGCCGTACCGACGAGCGCATTGTTCATATCAAATTCAAGCGCACCTCCGCTTGCCGCAACCGCCGCAGGCGTGGAATATGCACTCAAAGCCTGAGTATCCGCCGCACCCGTAGCGCCCGTCGCGCCCGTCGGACCCGTGGGACCTGTGGGTGCAGTAACTTATGGGAATAAATTTCATTTTAACGATTTGCGGAAATCGTCGAGGCTTTCATTGCTAATCAATTTATAATATATATGTATGTCGCGGCAGTTTGTTTCGCTATTCTTTTCTCCGACAGTTATAAAATCTATCAGCTGGACACACATTTCGCGTGTCAATGCTTCACACCCGCCATACTCCTTTAATCTTCGTATATACTCTTCGACGTCCTCCTCGTTTTTGTCCTCTTCCGCAAGTCTTTGTTCTATATCCTCCTCATCATTTTCCAAGCCCTCTCGCTCGGACTGATATTTGGTACACAATTTTGAACATACGCTTTCAGGCATATTACCGAGCACCCTTGCTTCAAACGCAGATTCTATCAGCTTGTCTAATTCCGCAAGCCTGCTTTTTATTGCTTTGAGTTGACGTTCGTCTGAGTATCTGTTCTGTTCGCTACTCCTCGCCTTGTTGCGTATAAACCGCTCTCTCGCTTTCTCATCGTCCAAATTAACTTCGGTAAGCATTGACTGTATATCCTGTAATACAATACTCTCTACCTTCCTCTCCATTATTGTATGTGAGGCACAGTATTTTTTACCGAGGTCAGTATATGTGCGGCAAGTAAATTGATATACTTTCCCATTCTTGCCCCATGTATATTTTGCCTTCATTTTTGCGCCGCAATCGGCACATACCAAGAGCCCAGACAAAGCGTGTACTTCGCCGTTTTTATCTGTTTTTCCACGCGCAACCGACTGATTAACGGACTGCACCTTATCCCATAATTCCTGACTGATAATAGGTTCGTGCGCATTTTCCTTTACCACCCACTCGCTTTCGGGAACTTTAAGTATCTTATGGTTCTTGTATGACACGCGCGTGGTTTTATGCTGAATCATATTACCGAGATATGTAGGGTTAGTAAGTATCCACATTACTGTTCTGGCACACCAATGACCTGAACTTTCCCTGTTCCACTTCTTCCCGTCAAGGCTCGTAAAATAATTTGTCGGATTGGGTATCCCTTCGTCTGTGAGCGTCCGTATAATTTTTCTCGGCGAATCACCCTGTGCTCTCATTTCATATATTCGTCTTACAACTTTCGCTGCTTCCTCATCGATTACGGCTGTGCGGAACTCGTCTGTCCCCGCTTTATAACCATAAGGATAACTCCAATTCGTATATTTGCCTGCACGCTGATTTGCCGCCTGTACCGCACGGATTTTCTTTGATGTATTAGCAGCGTGCCACTCATTAAATACATTCATTATCGGCATCATATCCATAGCCGTGCTACCGCGGTCGGCTGTATCTATATTATCCGACAGTGCAATAAACCTTATCCCGTAAGCCGGGAATATGTAGTCGATATACTGCCCCACCTGAATATAGTTGCGCCCGAAACGCGACAGGTCTTTTACTACGATGGTATCTATTTTACCCGATTGCGCGTCATCGAGCATTCGCGTTATACCGGGACGGTTGAAGTCTGTTCCCGACCAACCGTCATCGATATATTCGTCAATTATAGTGCCGCCCCTTTCGGCGACGTATTTCTGCAAGATGACGCGCTGATTTTCAATGGACATAGACTCGCCAGCCTTTTCGTCGTCACGGGACAAACGCATATATATTCCCGTTTTAGCAAATTGTCTTTGCCTTGTCATCCTTTCACTCCTTTGTTGTATATCATTTAAGGCGAATCCTGTATCCACCATTTATCGGGCAATTCAATTACAACCCCATTTCGCGGTCTGCACGGGCATATGCAAGTTCTGTTATCACTTGATTTATATCCTTATTACCAACAAAATGGCGCGTTACAAAAAATCTTTCCCCATCAATCACATACTCTTTCTGTGATATGGGGCAAGACTCATAGTCTTTTATAAGCTGTGCTGTATTTTTTCGCGTATCAAACTCCCCCAAAAAAGCAATTTAAGTTGAATTCATATAAAAACTCTCCTATACCATTTATATGGTTTTCTCTCTCGCCGTGCGAACGATGCATACTTTTTAATTCCGCTATTTGATTAAAATTTTAGACAATGTCAATCATAACATCCATATTGTAATCAGTCACATCTGCACATGCGCTCAACCTAACACACTTACAGATATAAAGATAGCGAGAACCATACCCTCGCTATCCTTTTTTTATTCAGTTTTCGGGCCGTACTGATTTTGCAGGGCTTGAAACCCTGCATAAATCAGCTCGACCTTTCTCAAGCCGTGTTCTTTAAGGAAAGCATCTATCTGTTCGGAGAACTCACGTTCAATGCTCGTCCCCCATACTTTGTTCTTTTTATGCCGCTCTTCCTTATTTTTTTCTTCATACCTTCTACGCGAGATGCGTTCAGGCGTATCTTCTTTGCGTTTCATTGACTTTTCCTCTTAATTGCCTGCAATAGCGCAGATAATCGCGCCTATGAAATTCATAATACAAGTACCTACTATGACAAATCCCATAAACGCTATTTTGAGCAACCCCTTTCCAAAACCTATGACTTTATTCATATTAAACCTCCTTTTCAGTCAACGTATACAAGTTCGCTTAATATCTCTTCCTCGATAAGCTGCTTGATTTCCGTCTGGCGGCGATAGTCTTCCATAAAATCGCCTGTCCGTTTGTACCTCTCGTCCTTCGACAGCCTTGCGTACATACTCTCATAGAGTTCATCCGCCTGCTTGTCAATGCCGTGCAGGTATTCGGGCAGATTTTCAAGCGCCCAATACTTGCCCACGTTGTGTTCTTCTAAATATTTGAGAGCCAACGTGCCATACTTGCCATAAACGTGTTTTACAGGCTTGACGGCTTGCTGATAGACTTTAATTTCCTCTACAGTAAGCCCATCTCCCCTGTCCGCTTTGGCTATGATTTCCTTTGCGTTCATACGATGACCTCCTTGCCTCTTTCTTCGTGTTAATACGATTACCATATTTCCTGTGCTTTGTCAATAGGTTTTTGGAAAATTCTTCGTAAAATCTCAAAAATTTTGTTGTATCACTATCTTGTAAATAAAACGCGACAGCTTGCGCCGTTTTGATAGACATATCGCAATCTAAACTTTACATTTTGTTAAGTTATAAGTGCAGCAATTCCGCGAATAAGATACGGGCACGCGACAAGTATTGCAAAGATGACAACAAGACCTATCACATAGTTTACAATCATCTTCTTCGCCTTTTCTTTGTCCTCATTCTTCTGCGCAATCGCAAAGAACACGCCCATCACTATACTCCAGATACCTGCCGTAGCGAGAAGCACCCACCACATATACGGACGGTATTGCTCGAACAGCTCTTCGATATAGGAAGATACCTCCTCATATTGGTCGCCGAGTTCCTGCGTATAGCTGTCACCGCATAGCGTACAAGTATAGGTTCGCGTTGTTATTCCGTTCTCCGAACTCGAATCTGTGATTGCGTAATTATGCCCCATTGCAGGGATTACTTCCGTGTACTCGTCGCCGCACTTATCGCAGACATATCTGCGTTCGCCGTCCCGCGTACAAGTTGCTGCTTTAACGATAAAGTTGGAATAGTTATGCCCCGTCGGGTACACGCCGTTGACATCGCTGTGCGAATCACCGCATATCTGGCAAGTATAGACAGTCATTCCGTATTCGGTACAGGTAGCCTCCTTTGTCGTAGTCACATAGTTATGACCGAGCGGCTGTGTTTCATTGTCCTTATAAGAACTTCCGCACCTTGTACAGGTATGAATTGTATAACCGCCCTCGCCGCAGGTCGCAGCGACGGTATTTGTTTCATAGGCGTGACCGAGCGCTCCCGTTTCGCTGCCGTGATAGCTTTCCCCGCACCTCGTACAAGTATAGACCGTACCTCCGCCTTCCGTACAAGTTGCCGAAACAACTTCTGAAACATAGTTATGCCCCTTGGCAGCCGTTTCATTGTCGCGGCAGCTATCTCCGCACTTTGTGCAGGTATATATCGTATAGCCGCGCTCGGTACAAGTTGACTCAATAATAGAAGCAACATAGCTGTGTCCCAACGCTCCCGTGGGATTATCCGTATAGCTTACACCGCAGCGGGTACATTTATATACGGTATAGCCTCCGCTGGTACAGGACGACGAAGCCGTTGTCGCCTGATAACTATGTCCGAGTGCTTCCGTTCTGTTGCCCGTATAACTATTGCCACACCTCGTGCAAGTAAACGTGGTGTACCCGCTGCTTGTGCAGGTAGGAGCGGTGATTGTTGCTGAATAACTGTGCCCCGTTGCTCCCGTTGAATTATCGGTATAGCTGTCGCCGCACCTTGTGCAGGTGTATGTGGTATAGCCTCCCTCGGTACACGACCCTGTCGTCGTAGTCGCTTTATAACTATGACCGAGTGCCTGTGTGGAATTGCTTGTATAGCTGCTCCCGCAGGCGGTACAGGTGTAAGTTGTATATCCGCCCGCCGTACAGGTGGGAGCAGTAACCTTTGAAGTATATGAGTGCCCGTTAGCGCAAGGGTTGGCGACGGTAATCGTGTATGTTGCGGTGTTTGAAGCCTTGTCCGTCACGCGGAATGTGTACATACCATGTGCCGCCGTAGGCTGAATTTCAGTCCCCGCTGTATAGGTACTCCACGTTGAAGATGACGGCTTTTTATACTCTATCTTTGTAACGCCGCTGCCGCTGTCCGTTGCAGAGAATGTGAACGCCTCTTTCGTCGAACCGCCCGAAGCAATCGTATTTCCATTCTCCAACGAGAATGTTCCCGCTGGCGCAACCGTGTCGAGATACACATAATAAGTAGATGACTGATTACCCACTTCGTCCACGGTATAAAAACGATACAGTCCGTTCGTCGAACTTGCGGAAATTGTTTTGCTCGATGAATTTGTCGATAAGTACGAACCTGCGCCCGGCTGTAACCAATAAATTTTATCTATGCCGCTGCCCAAATCCTTGCCTGATACTGTAAATGCTGCATTTATATATTTGCCTGTAGTTGAGGTCGAAGCCCCGCTCATCGTGGGCTTTGTCGTATCAACGCGGAACTGAAAGTCGGCGACGATTTTAACAGCGCGTGGATGATCTCGTATTGCTGTTTCCTCTTTCCACTCCGTACCGCCGGTGTATGAGACTGAATACAAGCCGTCAGACAATCCCGAAAGTGAAAACGACTTCGTCGTTACGGTTTTAATAACCACACCTGAACTATTCTTCACCTCGTATGTGTGTTCGCTGAATGTGCCTGTGTTTGTAATATTGATTGTGTCTGAACCTATGTAACCACCGTTCGAGAGATTACCTGTTCCCGAATAAGACGATCCGTAAATCTGGAACTGTACTTTTCTCTTGCTGGACACTATTTTCCCGCATTGAATTTCATCCGTTTCCAATACGTTTGTTCCGCTCGCCTGTTCTGTCGTAGCAGTACTTATAAATGTACCTTTCGTTGCGGTATAGTTAAATCTTATATTATAAAGACTTGTCGTTGCCGCAGAGGCTTGTACTGTCGTATGGCTGAATCCAAGACAAAATTGCGAGATTACAATAGCAAGCACGGCTAAAACGATAGCAACAATGCCGCCCTTTCTTTTGGTCATTGACTTACCTCCTCTTTCATTTCTTCAAATAAGGTTTGCGTGTACTCTCCCGCCTTGATACGAACGCAGTTGCGAAGTTCCGTTGAACCGACAAAGAACGCCTGCCCCGTAACAGCCGAGATAATCATTCTCTGCTCTTCATCGTTGAAGCTGTCGCCTGCTTTATAGATGTCGAGTAAGTCCTTCATATCGGGCGCGGACAGCTTGAATATAAAGCTGTACTGACTGTTTTTTATGATTGCCGAGGTCTTGCCGCGCAGCTCCTCGTTCGCGTTCCAATCGGCTATGTTCTGCGTTGCGGGAATGAACGAGCCGTTGTACTTTCTTATTCTCTTGCTCATCGAATAGAAGAAGTCGAGCGCGATGGGGAATTTAGGGTCGATATACAAGTGCGCCTCGTCCGCAATGATGAGCGTTCTCAAATGCGCTCCGCCCTTGTTTCTCTCTCTTGCATTGATAACTTCCTGCTCAATGAAACGGAAAATAAGCAGCATCTGCGCGTTCGCTACGACGTTGTTCTTGTTCGCAAACAGGCTCTGGAAATCGAAGTCTATAAGGTCTGCGTCAGTCTTTAACGTGGACGGCGCGTTCCATATATCCGAATACCTGCCCGTCACAAACTTCTGCAAATACAGCTCTGCCGTTCGCATATCCCTCTTGGTAAGGTCGTCCATACTTTCCTTAACTTTCCTCTCCTGTAATGTTTCCAAAAGGTCAGAAAACAGAGGGAAGTAGTCCGCAGGGAACGCCGAACAGTCGATGTTCTCTGTAATGCCCATTCGCTCATAAGTTTCCACGGCAAGGTTATTGATAAGCTCGATAACATCCACGGGCGCATCTGCAAGCACTATCTTGAAAAAGCTCTCCAGCATTTTCAGGTGAGTATTGAATGTAACCTTGGGGTCGGCGGGCGTTCCGTCCTCCGTAAGTATCTTATAGATATGGAAAGGATTAATTCGCCCCTCCCTTGCGTTGCCCACGTCGATGATGTTGCCGCTCAAATTACGGGTGAGCGTGAGATATTCGGCTTCGGGGTCTAACACGATGACTCTCGTGCCGTTCGCCCATTCATTGGCAATGAGTGTTTTGAGAAAATAAGATTTACCCGAACCGGACTTGCCGATAATCATTGCGTTGGAGTTCTGATACAGATTGCCCCTCTTCCAAAGATTGAGAATGAACGGGTAGCCGTTGTTCTTGTTCTCGCCGAGGAGAATACCTCCCTCGTCCAGAACGCAAGTCCTGACGAATGGGAACACCGCCGCAAGCGAAGAACTGTTTATGCCGCGCTCGTGGTTTTTGAGCGTACATACGGGCGATACGGTCGCCGACTTGAAGCCCTCTATCTGCAAGCCGTAAAGCGTTGAAGGCTTGAAGTTTTCCGTGAGCATTGCGCGGCGCACCGACTTTTTGTAGTTTTCACTATTGAGGTAGTTATATGCCGTTATAGTGAGAGTTACGTCCAAAAGGCTTTCGTTTTCCGTCTGTAAGCTGTCGAGGAGCGCGTTCATCGTTTCCTCGTGTGTTTCTGCGCTGTTTGCCTCGCTCGCTTTGTCGGCTATAATCTGCTTGGTTGCCATTTCGCCGATACACTTATCTATGCGCTTTATCGCCTTGTACTTATCTACGGGCCTGACGTGCATTACGACTTTCGTATTGGGAATATTGAACAGCTTTGCGCCCCACGCATTCTTTACGCGCAGCGGATAGTCCGCGACGGCGAGCACGCTCGCCTCCGTGCCGTCGATTACATACTTACTGCCGTGGAATTCAATGCTCTTTGGCTTCACCCACGCGAGTAAGTCCTCGTCGGCAATATCCTTTTCCTCGCGCTCATCGAAGTTACGCGAAAAGCTGTACTTTAAGAACACCGCCGCCTCTCTCATACCGAGCAGCTTTGCGGAAAGACCGCTCTTGCCTACCTCGCCCGCAATGTTGATTGCCGTACTCTCCAAATCAAGTTCATTCCTGCCGTACACAACGATATAGTAGTCCGACAGGTACTGCTTGCGAATGTTGTTGAGCTTGTCTATGCGGTCAATGCGCTCCTGCAATATGTTCTGCTTGATTTCACGCACGTCGCTGTAATCGTCGCTATCGCGCAGAGCGGAGAGCTTATCGAAAATGTCCTTGGCAAAGCCGTCCAGATTCACGGGGCGGTCAATCTTCACGATGTCCGCGCTCTGGTTGGCGTCAAGAAGTTTTAAGGCGTTGGCTATGTAGTTAATGTCAATGTTCTGCTGCACAACGTCCTCAATTCCGAAGTTCTTTTGCCCGATTTTAATGACTCTGCCGTACATACCGCCGCTGTACACGAGCAAGCCGTTTGTCTTGATTTCTTTCAATCCCACGAGTGTATCTACATTCTCCTTGGGGTTTTTCGCGTCCGCCGTATATCTCTTTTTGGCGAACAGGAATTTTACATTTTCAAAGATACAGGTATAGAAGATACCGTCGGGCGTGGGCATAAACATAACCACCGCCGCAAGTCCCATAATGATTGCAAACGCCCAGTTGCCCGCCGTTATCACAATGAATATGATAGCGAACACGACGAGCGCGACAATTACGTCGGTCATAGAATAACACTTCCATACCGTGTTCTTTACCTTGATTTTTTTAGGGATTATTCTCAACTGCTTTCCCCTCCTTCATTTCCTTCACTTGTTTCCGTACCGCCGTCGGGCGCACTCTCTGTGCCGCCGCCGTCCGTGTACTTATCTCCTTCATCTCCGCCGGATGAACTATCCGAACTACCCGAATCGCCGCTGTTATGCGACTTGTTGCTCCGTCTTTTGACTGCGTGTGAAATACCTTTTATACTCTTTGCCGCAAGACCTATCGTAAGCCCGCTTGCGATGCGTCCGCCATAGAACGCACTTCGCAGCCATCCGCCGCCTGCTCTCATATCGTCGCTCTGTGCGAATAGTCTTGCAAACAATGTCTGTCCCGCGGGAATAATCATAGCGCCACCGACTATCATAAATACGGTGAACATAGAGTTTGCAAAATCGCTCACGCCGTCTATGTGCATACCGTTGATTATCGGGAGTATGAGCACAAAGATGTTTACCGCAAGTACAGCGCCATAGGCGAGGATTATCTTGGTCACGAACATTTCGCGCCAATTCTTGAACCTTGCGCCATCGTCCATTGGCAGCGTTGACATTGCAACTGGCATCGAGAAATAGACAAACACTATTTCGTACGCCCTCTTTGCAAGGTTGATTACCGCCATAATGAGCGCGATTGCCAGAGCAATGCCTGCAATGAGCGCGGGCAGGTACATAAACGTGTTGGGGTTTACCATACCGTTGCACTTCCACGAGGTTGGCCAGATTCCAAACAATGCAGCGTTATAACCGCCGAGAATCTGCCCGACCGACAGCGAGGTTACGTCAATATTCGACGCGGAATACCCGTTCAGCCATTCGCCGACGCAGGCATTGAAGATTGCCGTTGATAGTTTGGTCGTGTTGTTTACTTGGAATATTCGGGCTAATAGCTGTAAAAGCGAATTTGCAATCAGAATACCGAGTATTACGACCGCCAGCATTGCCATTGTGCCGAGCAGCGCAAGAAAGAATTTGCCGACTATCGTCGATACATTCCTGTTGTTGGCAACCATATTCTTTACAAGCCCCACTATCGTGAAGATACAAGTCAAGCCCACGGCGGTGATAAAGATACACCAGAACACCGCGCCTATCGTTGAATCACCCACGATAAACTCAATGATATTCACCTGCTGTCCGTGGTAGTTTACGGTGGCAACGCCCGATATTGCGGAGAAAATCTCCATCAGTCCATCGACAAGCTGTAACAGCCATAAGAATAGCTGTAAGCCTATCTCCTGTAAAAATATTAGCATTTACCCTCCTGTCTTTTGAAAATTCAGGGCGGCGGTAACACCCGCCGCCCCGCTCCGTTCAGTTTGTTATCAGGTCGCGTTTACCCAAGCGGAAAGACCGTTGATGAGAAGAGGCGCACCCATTGCTACGACGAAAATAATGATAATACCGATGATGAGGTTCTTTATCATATCGCGGGCATTGATTTTCTCTTCATTGCGGTGTGCAATGGCGATTTTAATTCCGATATATGCACCCCATACAACGACGACCGCCGCGAGTGCGATTACAATATAGATCCAAAAGCTGTCGATAAGGCTCTGGAGCTTTCCCACAATTTCAGCAAGGCTGTCGTCCAAGCTCGATGCCAACAAATTAAAATTCATATGTTATGTATTCCTCCATTTTTATCAGTTTTGATTTTTGTTCTTTCTCTTCTTCAAGAAGATAACTGCACCTATGCCGCCTGCCACAAGCAGAACGAACACGATAAGCAGAATTATTGCCGTACCTAAACTACCGCCCTCTTCCGTTTCGTCAACAGTTTCGTCGGGGTTTTCAGGTGTCCCTGCGTCTTCACCGTCATCAGGCGTTTCAATGTCCTCACCGTCATCGGGAGTTTCGGGCGTTTCCACGTCCTCTCCATCGTCAGGCGTTTCAGGTGTTTCCACGTCTTCCCCGTCGTCGGGTGTTTCGGGCGTTTCGGGCTGTTCTATGTCCGAAGGTTCGTCGGGTTCTTCGGGAATTTCAACATTCCCGCCGTCGTCGGGTTCTTCGGGCACTTCGGGGGCTGCGCCTGCCGAAAGGTCGAACATTGTGAGCTGTTCGCCGTTCTCGTCATAGATGGTTACAAGCCAATCGCCGTAAATGTCGCCATAGTCAACTTGTCCGAACTCATCGGCGACAAGCTGCATAGTTTCACCCGCCACATTTACAAGCTGAATATTGAGTTCGCCCGCATTTGTACTACCGCAGAGGCAGGCATTAATTGCAATAAAGTACTTGTCCGATTCGTAGTTCTGCACATACAGATTGTACTTATGCTCGTGCGTAGGTTTAGGTTCTTCCTCTTCAACATAGCCCGTGTCGCCGCTCGTTACGAAGTCCGACAGATAGCTGTAATTGCAGACGACGCAGAGATGTCTTGTATAGCCCGTACTCTCTGCCGTTGCCTCTACTACAATGTCGAGATAGCTGTGTCCGACGGGCTGTTGATAGTCGGTCACATACCTGTCATTACAAGCCGAACAGATATGCTCCGTATAGCCGTAGCTCACACACGTTGCGGGGTGAATGGTATCAACATACGCGTGCCCATTGGGTTCTGTGTAGTCGGTTACCATCTCGTTTCCGCAGGTCTGGCAGGTATATGTAGTGTACCCGCCCTCTAAACAGGTCGACCCGGTAATCACTTCCAGATAGTCGTGTCCGAGTACTTCGACGAAGCTGTCCTTATAGCTGTACCCGCAGGTCTGACAGGTATGTGTGGTATAGCCCTGTTCCGTACACGTCGGAGCTGTCACCTCGTCCGTATAGGTATGCCCCGTTTCGTCCACGAACGTGTCCGAATACTCATAGCCGCAGGTCGTACAGAAGTGCGTTACATACCCCTTGTGCGTACAGGTCGCGGGCACGAGAATTTCCTGAAAGGTGTGCCCGTTTGCCGCAACGAAATTGTCCGTATAGCTGTCGCCGCAGTTGGAGCAGGTATAGACTGTATAGCCCTGCTCCGTACAGGTAGCCGCTATGAGCTGTGTAGCTTCATAATCGTGCTGACAGCTATCGTCCACCGCCGCATACGTTACCGTGGAAGTGCGCGTCGCCGTTAAGGTTTTAGCCGCCGACGGCTCTTCTCTTTCCGTGCCCACGCAGCCCGCCACGGCAAACGCCGCGACAAGCCCCATTGCGAGAATAGGTATTGCAATTAAAAATCTCTTGTTTTTCAAACTAACTCTCCTTAATTTTTTAATTTAGTATTGACTTTTTCAGATAGTTGCGTATAATATAAGTAAAGATAGTAAAATTTTCTTTACTATTTTTACTAACAGTGTTTAAAAGTTACGGTCTAAGGTTATATTAGAAATGTAGGAACCGTTTATTTTTGAATGTTGAGACAGATTTACTGGAAAACTATGTATTGGTATTTGGCTTATAACTGTTAAACTATCGGGTATTTGAACTATTGACTGACTGAATAATTGGATGAATTAAGATTGGACATTGAAACGGTATATATTGGAGTATAGTTATGATTGAATTATCGAAGGTTTCTGCAAAGGGTCAAGTAACTATCCCTTTAGAGCTTAGGAAAAAGTTACAGCTAACCGAAGGAAGCAAAGTCGCCTTTATCACCGACGATAACGGCAGAATCTATCTTGCCAATTCATCCTTCCTTGCGCTTAAAGATGTACAAAATGCTTTTGATGGCGTTGCCGAAGCGCTTGGAATAAAAAGTGAGGACGATGTTGCCGAATTCGTAAAATCAACTCTCAAGGAGTAATCGATTATGCGAGTTATGGTAGATACCAATATTTTGTTTTCTGCTATTATTTTTCCAAAAGGACAGGCCGCCAATGCCTTTACACACTGTCTTTTAAATCACGAACTTGTAATTTCAACTCATGTTATCAATGAGTTAAAGCAAGTAATAAAGAAAAAGAAGCCTGAAAAGCTATCAGCCATTGACGACTTTTTTGAAAAGCTGTCATTCGAGCTAGCGTACACATCCGATAACATCGAGACCGAACTTTTTTCAATACGTGATCCGAAAGACTACCCTGTACTTTATACGGCAATTATTGAAAACGTCGATATACTTATCTCTGGCGATAAGGATTTTAAGGATACCGATGTCACTCATCCCGAAATCCTTACGCCACAAGAATTTTTAGAAAAATACTGAAATCTACGCCGCCACAATGTGGCGGCAATTTTATTTCTTTGCCATATCCTGCAATTCGAGCAGTTTAGGCAATTCTTCGCTCAAATACTGATCGAGCATTTTCAGCTTTTGCTGGGTGCTGATGTCCGTGTATTCTTCAAGCAGCATTGCAATCAATGCCTGCTTGTTCTCTAACTTCGCCTCCGCCAGCGCGTTTGCGTCCTTCTCTTCGCCGAGTGCGCTTGCCACTTTGAGGACTTTCTTGTGTACCTCATCGACTTTTTCTTTCCACGCCTTGTCGAGCGCGTCAAAGTCGGGTACACTCTTTTGCTCCTCTTCCGCCTGTTCGCGTTCGCGGCGTTCTATCGCGTCGAGCTGTTTTTCTTCCTCCTCCACCTGACTTCCGCCGAGAATATCGAACACATATTGGCTCTTATCGAACAGTCTTGCCTCGCGCTTTGAAATGTCTGCCTTGCCCGCAGCGAAGTACACGTCTTTGAGCTCATACGATGGCGTAAACCTCGTCCATATCGGCTCATAGCCGCGCACCGAAACAATGGCGTCGCCCTTTTCGTCGCCGTTCAGCCTTTCAAGCATACCCACCGTAATGAGCGGCTGATTGCTTGCGCCCGTGTTCGACGACGCAGGGTTTTCCGCGCTCGTGTTGACCGAGAAATTCTTGACCTTCTTCTGACCGCATAGTTCAGAAAACTCTTTCCTCGTGTCGGGGTCGTCCGAGCCGATGAAGATTTTGATATTGCAGTTTGTTCCATAGGGATAAAAAAGAAAAACGACGCAACCGTTTCGGTTACGCCGTCTTAGAACTAAATTATTAAGTTTTAGTTGATGCCTTTATCCTTGTGAGAAAGTATACGAGATACTATGACCGTGTATAAGCGCAAATTCCGCCGTCTGCCGACAGCGGAACTGCAATTACATATTAGATTTTCGATTAAATGACTCCACTTCATTTCTCTCAATTAATTCTCTAATATATAAAAAACAAATTTAAACACAACGCCTTCCCCTATTTACCAAGGAGTGGGCATTCCATCAACATAATGCCAATAGTTACCGCTTGAGGCAGGCTCGTTTTTGGAATAGTAATAACGGGTAGCACGGATTAAGTAGCCGTACCCATCGTCAATACTTATATCATTTCAATCCATATTTGTGCCACCGTAATATGCAGTGGTAAGGTTATAACAAGAATTAAATACCCCTTTGTCGATTGTAGTCACGCTATCGGGGATCACTACAACACTTTAACTGCGTTTCCAATAGTGCCAAACATAATTTGATGTAAGATATGTCGCCGCAGTGAAATGATTTGCAAGATCACTTTCGGAAATTTTTGTTCCGCTGGTTGCAGTGCTTGAATCAGCATACCACCAGCCACTTGTATTTTCAAATATTACGCTGGTAAGTGAGCTACAACCGGAGAATGCACCACTTTCAATACTCGTCACACTGTTTGGGATCGTTATGCTTGTAAGCGAGCTACAATTATAGAACGCAGTAAAATCAATACTAATTACACTGTTAGGAATTTCTATGCTTGTAAGCGAGGTGCAGCTGGCAAATGCGTCCATACCGATATTCGTTATACCTTTTGGCAATATTATTGAAGATATCATATTACAATTTGCAAAAGCGTCCCGAAGAATTTTTCCTCCCGTAATCGTAACTTTATTAAGAGATTGGGGGACATAATATGTCCTGACAACATAGGGTGGTCTAACTGTTTGTTTAACCGCTACACTGCCATAATAATATGTCTCGCCGAAGATATACCCAAAAGGATAGGAGTCTTGGTCAAGTAAATTGTCGACTTCTTTATATCCGACAAAAGGCAATGTTAATTCTGTCAAATTATAGCATCCTGAAAAAATCGCGGCGCCTATTGTCTTAACATTATCAGGTATTTTCATTGAAGTCAGTTGTGTACATCCGACAAAAGCGCTTACTCCTATTGAAATCACGCTGTCGGGAATAAATATTTCCGTAACGCCGGTTCTATCCTTAAAACAGCCTGAGCCAATTTTAGTAACTCCTTCAACAATTGAAACTTTACCCTGAATGTTTAAAGGCACATACAATATTTCAGTAAAAGCTTTATTATAAAGAATACCCTCGTTTGCAGTGTAAGAATTATTTTCCTCGTCTACAATGATTTCAAACAAAGACAAACATCCTGTAAAAGTAGCAAGATCAATTTGGTTTACGGAGAAAGGAATCACCAAAGATTCAATTTTTGAACGACTCGCAAACGAATCTGCCCCAATGCCTTGAACTGTATTTTCAAGCTCGATCCGCCCCTCTGCCCCCATAGGCACAAATATGATTTGCGTCTTATCTGAGGAATACAAAATGCCGTTTTTGTCCGTATAATACCCTTCAACGGATACTTTTTTCAGGTTCTTCAAAAGTGGAAGTTCCCCTATACACTCGCCCGCATTTTGCCCATACAGATACAGTTCATTCAAAGCCTGACTTTCATACAATATATCAAAATCTCCTGATGTCCAGGTATCGATGCCCCGCAATGTCAAAGAAGAAACTGTCCATGAAGACAGATTTGCTTTTATCTCGGCGTAGAGTCTATACGGCATATCGACGTTAGCCACTTTAGAAAGTGTCTGCAAGGCGTCATCAGACAGCCCTACCACTTTATGACCGTTGTATTCTTCGGGTACAATAACACTGTCCGACGCGTCAACAATACTGAGAATTGTCGCCGTGCCGTCTTCATTGATATTATACACAATGCCATCAGACACAACAACGTCCGATGCGCCCCAAATTACTGTAGTGGCACTTCCGCTGAACTTTGGATCCCAACCGTTCGGACGCGATGCAGGTTCGCAATAGACAATTGTATTGCTTTTAATATTTTGCTGATAGATTGTTTTAATAGATGCAGGGAAATATATTTCTTCGATATTAGAATCATAAAATACGTTAGCATCAATGGCGACGATGCTCATTATTCCCCAATGGGTGGGTACTTTTATTTTTGTATCGCTTCCGTGATAAGCCTTGATTATGGGGCTACCTATATCCGTGCCATAGGATATAAAATCAATCTCCCATTCCAGCTCGAAAAGTTCTGAAATAGCATTGTCTAATTTTTTGATATTGTAAATAAATTTCTGTTCACTCTCTGTAAGTTTTTCGTATTCTGCCTGCAATTCATTTAGCAATGCCTTTGAATCAAGTGTAACTTCACCAATCCCATCGATTTTCTGTATTAAATCTCTCGTATTCGCGCTTGTATAAGCCGCATATAGAGATTTACCTACGGACAATCTGGTCGAAAAATCAAAAAACTCACCGTTCGCATCTACCCAACCAACAAATTCGTAACCAGCTATTTCAGGTCCCTCGATGGATTTTGCCTTTTGGTACTGTAAAATAGTTTGTTGTTCTACTATATCCGCTTTGTCATAAGTGTAAAATGTAATATCGATCTTTCCCTTCTTTACAAATTCAAGATCCCATTCAAAATACTGATCACCATAATCATCATATATTACCAGCTTCCACATTGCATCCATATTGAAAGAGTTTACCTGGCTGCTCTCAGTCCAGCCCAAAACCCCTGTATTGCAGAAAGTGGCAACACTCCAGCCTTCGTTCCGGCATTTAAAATATTCGGATATATTCAGCGAAGATTCTTCCGTCAGGACCGTGATTTTATAGGTCTCCGTATAATCGTCATCTGTGACAAGAACGGGGACTGTTGTATAAATTTCATCATCAATATATATACGGGAACCGTCGTTTTCACGCGTGGAAATAGTTTTGCGACCTATATTTATATTGGGAACATCGGTAAAAATCCAGTCGTTAGCGGAAAGGATCAGGTGCAGGGTACCGTTCAGATTAACTTTTTGGGTTGTGCTGTTTCCATTTAAATTTACCTCATAACTCAGAATGGCGGAAACTTCACACGCAGCGTCTTCCCCATCGTTAGAGAGAACATCTATTGAAGTTATTTCCAAACTCTTGTATCCTTGGAAAAAAGTTTCGACATCAGTATTTGCCAAAAACAGCTCTTCAAGAGCATAATCATCATAAACATATGTGTCCACATAGTATCCCTTGCACCAAAATTCGCGATTCCGATATGCAAACTTCATGTTCCCCCATTTCTGAAATATCATCAAGCTGCTTTTCCCTTTCAAATATCCCATGAATCCTGCTACGCTCATTTTGGGCGGGATACTTACCAACATGTGTATATGATTGGGACATATCTCGCCCTCTATCACTTCTACTCCTTTCCATCGGCATAGTGTCCTCAATATCTCTCGTATCTCTATCCTCTTCCCTTCATAAAATACTTTCCGTCTGTACTTCGGCGCAAACACTATGTGATACTTGCAATTCCATTTCGTGTGTGCTAAACTACTTGTGATGTTATTTTGCTCTCGCATTTTAATGTCCTCCGATTGTGTTCTTTTCTAGTCGACTGGCAGGTCAACTCCTATTTTACACAATCGGAGTATTTTTGTCATCTTCATCGGCTTTAGCCTCTTCTGAACCCCGCGACTATCGCGGGGTTTTCTTATGACAAAAAGCCCGAAAATCGGCTCATTTTCCGATTTTCGGGCTATGGAAGCTTCAGACAGAAGGCAGAAAGAGCCTTCGCAAAGTTCCTGCTCGATATTTCATCGAAAAAAGAACTCTGTGAAGGCTCTGATATCCTCTCTTAAGAGATAGACTCCAGCATGTTCACACTGCCGTGCGCCGCGCTGTAGGATTTATGGTATTTCACACCTGCAGACCGCCGCACGCACGGGATTTTAATGTATTAAATTTTCAGTCACAACAAATTATTCCCCGATTGCCTTTGCAATACTCTTTTGTCCGACGCCTGCTTCGTATAGCTTGACGAATATTCTGTCCGATCCCGATAGAGTAGAGAGTAACGCTTGCTTGTCTAACTCCTCGATAATGTCGTTTTCGAAGTTAAGCGTTTTCTTGTCTGCGACGCACTCCCAAGCATTTGTTTCTCTGTCGTCCTCGTCGATTTCTCCGTGCTGACGATAATACTTTTCCACGTCCAAATAACGTCTGTCGTGCTTATGATTATTGTTGTGTTCCTTTTTATCACGTTTCATAAGTTGGGCATACACTTCGGGCGTTACTTTTACGGGAATAATATAGTAATCGCATTTTCGGTAATATCTACCGCCAAGCGGCTCTTCGACGGAAGTGTAATAGTATGTAACAAGACCGTCCGCGTTCGGTTTACGTTTCAGATTATTAAGCCTACGGCTACTTAACATTCCGTATTCGATATTCGGTTGTGCCTTGTTATAATAATACTTCATACGCCCATTATAACATAATAATGTTGACAACATCAGTCAACATTATTAAAGTTTTTCATTTAATTTTCCATAACTTCCTTCCAAATCTAGCATCTTTAATACGAAATAGTCGAAGAAATCATATAACGAAATTTCTAATGCCTAGCAAATATCAAATAACGTTCTCGTTCGCGAATTCTTACTCTATTTCATTACATTATGAAACATATCGTAAAAAATATTGAAAAAGCTACCTATAATCGGAGATTATACGAATACTTTTACTCTGAAATACAATGCAAAGATATTTTAACTAAAGCGACGGCTGACAGCGACGAAAAGTCCTATTAACCAAGCCTTCATTGTTTTGTCCGGGAGGAGAGATAGCGCTGGTCAGCACTATTATTGTCTTATAATAGCTCGACCAAATGGCTTGCTACATATCAAGAAAATCAATATTACCGGGACTGTCGATATAACTAAACCAAGCATCAGCATAGCATAGTCGCTAAACCATATAGAACCAAGAGCGTTTAAAAATATGGTATTAGTTATAAGCTCCTTGCTCTGAATGATTACTACTGGAATTAAAACTGAATTCCAGGCATTAACAAATGCAATTATTGCCCCCGCTATCATCACATCTCTCATTGCAGGCAGAAAAACTCGAAAGTATGTTTTAATTTCACTTGCCCCATCTATTCGGCTTGCTTTAATTAATTCGGATGAAAAACTTTCAGAACTTTGCCCAAATAAGTATACCAAAAATGGCACGGAAAGAGATGCGAGAATCACTCCTGTGTATGTATTCAATAAATGCAACTCCCTATAATAAATAAAAAGTGGCACAAGCAACGTTGCCTCTGGAATAAGCATTGCTGCCATTGCGAGCTTGACTACAAATTTATTCACCCTTCCCGGAAATGCCAATGAAGAATATGCCACCAAGCTTGCCACAGCAACGCCAATAAACGAAGCTATTGTAGTTCAGTTTGATCATGCGTAACATAAATAAATGTGGAATTGAGCTGGCTATGTAAATTCAATAATTCTTGCCTCATCTCGCTTCTCAATGTAGCATCCAAATTTGAAAGCGGTTCATCAAACAAAAACAACTTTGGCTCTCTTACTATCGCTCTCCCTATTGCTATTCTCTGTTTTTGTCCGCCAGAAATTTGGGTTATTCTCTTTTTTAAAATATCTTCTATATGAAGAAGTTTTGCAACAGATAATACCTTCCCTTCAATTTCTTTCTTCTTAAAATGTCGATTCCTAAGTGGGAAAGCAATGTTGTCAAACACATTCATTGTGGGATAAAGAGCATAATTCTGGAAAACCATTGCTACATCTCTTTTTTGAGGTTTATTTTCATTCACCCTTATTCCATCAATGTATATCTCTCCACCATTTATATCTTCGACTCCTGCGATAATATTTAAGAGGGTTGTTTTTCCACAGCCCGATGGTCCAAGAATAACAAAGAAGTCGCGGTCATCAACACAAAAGGAAATATCCCTCAAAACGGGGACATCCCTATCGTATGATTTAGCTAAATTAATGACCTTGAGTTTCTCCATCATTATAATACCGTACTGATTTTGTATAATTTTATTGACAATGCTTTCCGCCCGCCCTGAGTGCGCAGCTTTCTTTTTGAAGGCAGGTTTTGCATTTTTTTACATGAAATTGCTCCACAACAGTTGTGCCATCATGTGAATTAGGAGATTGGTGCTGATTTTTTG
>UMIY01024255.1_pt1 | contig 19803 bp, 19 predicted proteins | sample 1965921 | NCBI WGS metagenome assembly UMIY01 (sample SAMEA4836134, study PRJEB28245) | human gut metagenome | biome: gut microbiome; material: fecal sample | place: Denmark | collected 2008
GATGTAAACTTTTGTCTAAATTTTAAAAAATCAATAATATCCTTCTTTTCCATAAGAAAACTCCTTTCTTTAAAATTATTTAACAATTGGTTATCCTGCTATCAAAAAAAATTTCATTTACTTCATCATTTGATAAATCTAAAACTTTTGCTAAATTATCTATTTCAGTTCTAGTAAATTCTCTTTCTCCTCTTTCTTTGCGTGAATAAGTTAGTTCATGCACTCCAATAAGATTTGCTAATTGTTTTTGTGATAACTCTTTTTCAAGTCTTGTAATTCTTAATAATTTAAGATTCATTTAATCACCTCTTTCAATAACCATTTGTTATATATATTTTACTAACCATTTGTTATATTGTCAAGCGATTTTTAAAAATAAATTATATTTTTGGTTATACCCGTTTACCAAATGGTATATTTTGGTTATAATTTAATTACCAAAAGTTGTATTGGATGGTGTGATTATGGATACTTTAGGTAAAAGAATTTTAAAATTATTAAATGAAAAAAATTTAACTCAAAAAGAATTGGCAAAAATAGTTGGTACTACTGAAGTATCAATAGGTAGATACATAAATGACAAAAGAGAGCCTAATGCTACTATGTTAGCCTCTATTGCTAGTGCTCTAAATGTTAGTACTGATTATCTTCTTGGAAGACCTAATAAGCACAACACTTACCAAGAAAAATCCAAAGCAACAGAACTAGAAGAAGACTTCCCTGAAGGAGTATCTGTACTATATAGAGCAAACAAAAACCTCACACCAGAACAAAAAGAAGTCATGTTAAGAATGATAAAGGCAACTTTTTTTGAAGATGATAATAAATAAATAATATTCCAAAGCAAAAAACATTTTAAATTTTAGTTTACAAAATAGAAGTTAATGGTATAATTAAATTAACAATAAGACTGAGTAGGGTTTCTACTCGACCATTAGGACTTCCATTTTGGAAGTCCTTTTGTGTTATATAGGAGTTTATATGAAACCATTTAAAACAATTGATGAGCAAATAGAAATTTTAAAAAATAGACAACTTAAATTTATAAATGAAGAGGCTGCAAAATCTAATCTTATATCTTACGGCTACTATGAAATAGTAAATGGATATAAAGACTATCTTCTTATTTCTTCAAACCCCGATGTTTTTAAAGATGGTTCTACTTTTGAACATCTTTTTTCCTTATATACTATGGATAAAGGCTTTCAAGAAGCTGTTGTTAATGCTACATTAGAGTTCGAATTAATATTGAAGTCAGCTATGAGTTATGTTATCGCTGAAACATATTCTTCTGATCAAAATAAGTATTTAATAAAATCAAATTACAAAACAGGTAAAGTTAGACAAAATAAAGATGGTACTAAATACTTTGAAATTGATTCTACCTTTATAAAATTCAATAAAATAATAAATGATGAAATAGAACCATTTAAGCACTACAGATTAGTACACGAAAATACACCTCCTTGGATATTATTTAAAGGTGCTACTCTTGGTAATATGATGCACTTTTTTAAACTACAAAAAAGAGATGTTAAAGACAAAGTCATAAGTATAATATTTGATATTCCTTTAGAAATTATTAGAGCTGATAAAGAAAATGTAATTAGAAATCTTTTTTCAGATTTATTATCATTAGCGTTTAAATTTAGAAATAGATCCGCACATTCTGGAAGAATTTATAACTATAAAGCTGAAAATACATCAGTTAGGTACAATCAAATTTTACACGGTAGAATGAAAATTGATGAGGCTCTTTACAGAAATAACTTTGGTGTGAACGATTTATATACTTTGTTTTGTGGGTTTACTTTTTTAAAAAACAAACTTATTGCTCTTAAATTGTCTGTTAACTTACAGTATGCTCTTAATAAGCACTTAGAGTTATACCCTGAAGATACTGTTGATTTAATTGAATGTATAGGATATCCAAACTATAATTCTGAAGATTCAACTGATGCTATATTCAACAAAGTATTTTTTAATAAAAATAACTAATTAATAACTTAATAATAAGAAAAATATATGGGATTTATTCCCTATATATTTTTTATCTCAAAAAGAACTAAGGTTTATAATATGGACTTACTAAACTACAATTTACGCTGTGCCGTTAGCATGGCTCACTGCGTACACAAAAAAATTAAATATGAGGAGAAACTCCTGCCAATTAAGGTAGAGGATATTATCAAATATAGACCAGATATAGAGCTTGTAAAGGAAGACTTGCAAGGCTTAGACGGATATAGTATTTATAACGCTAAAACAAAAAGATACATTATAGCACTTGATAATGTAAATTATGATTTAAGTAGACAAAGATTTACTCTTGCCCATGAGCTTGGCCATATCTTTCTGCAGCATCACACAAAATATAAATATTTAAGTGATTATGTGAAAGAAAAGTCAGCAGATGCCTTTGCAGGAGAACTCTTAATGCCAAGAGAAATTATGTATAAGACAGCAAAGTTCCCACCTAATTATGTATTAAATGTTTATGGAGTAAGTTATCAAGCCTATAAAACGAGGAAGCTGTTTTTAGATGATATGGAAAACTTTAGTAAGAAAGTTGAAGATGAGAAATCCATGTCTTTAAATGATATTATTCAATATACAAAGCACGCATTAATTTTAAACAATTGTTATTAGAAAGGAGAACTTATGGAAAAAGAAAATAATATGATCCAGGTTTTTGAAAATAAGGAAGTCCGTTCAAAATGGGATTCAGAAAAAGAAGAGTGGTATTTTAGTGTAGAAGATGTTGTTTCTGTTTTGACGGAAAGTGTAGACCCAAAACAATATATAAAAAAAATGCGTAATCGTGACAAAGAATTATCTAGTAACTGGGGTACAATTTGTACCCAGGTTAAAATGATTGCTAAAGATGGTAAAAAAAGAAACATCCAAGCTGCCGATATGGAAGGAATATTTAGGATAATTCAATCTATTCCATCTCCTAAAGCTGAACCTTTTAAATTGTGGTTAGCTAAAGTTGGTAAAGAAAGAATCGATGAAACAATAGATCCAGAATTAGCAATTCAAAGGGCAAAAGAAACCTATCTTAAAAAAGGTTATGACGAAAAATGGATACAACAAAGAATGTTTGCTATCAAAGCTAGAAATCAACTAACTGACCAATGGAAATACCATGGAGTAAAGGGCAAAGAATATGCAATCCTTACAGATGCATTGACAGTTGAATGGTCTGGTCTTACTACGAGAGAGTATAAAAACCTTAAGCACCTAACAAAAGAAAACCTAAGGGATAATATGTCAACATTAGAATTAACTTTGAATCAATTAGCTGAAGCCACTGCAACAGAATTAACAAAAACACATAATCCACAAGGTTTTGACGAAAACGAAAAAATAACAAGACAAGGCGGTAAAATTGCTGGTGATGCAAGAAAAGCCATAGAAGAAAAAACTGGTAAATCCATAATAACAAGTAAAAATTCTATAGATTTTATAAGTGAAAACTTAAAATTAGAAAACAATAAAGAAAACTAATAAAAAAATCCCCTATTCTACCGCCATAGAATAAGGGAAGGCTATGAGATTACCGCTATAACCTAAAATAATTATATCACATAGCCTAGTTAATAACTAGGAGGAAGATTATGAGATTACCCAACGGCTATGGAAGTGTATATAAACTTTCTGGCAATAGAAGAAAACCATGGAGAATATTAGCTCCTGCCGACAAGTTCGGCAACCAAAAGACAGTAGGATATGCAAAAACAAAATCAGAGGGTCTTACTATGTTATCTAATTATAACCAAAGTATACCTCAAGACAGTAAACCACCACTATCAGAAATATTTGAAAGTTTTATGCTCACAAAAAGACATAAGGCACAAAAAACACAAGATATGTATCTTACAACTTGGAATTACTTTGAAGACTTAGAAGATGAACCAATAGACACAATCAAATCAAGACACATACAAGATATAGTTGACAATTTATTAGATGATGGTAAAGGTTACTCAACAGTCCACAAAGTAAAAGTATTAGCATCTCAGCTATACAAAAAAGCAATGCAGGATGACTTAATAAGCAAAAATTATGCTCAATTTATCATTTTACCCGACAAACCCAAACCTAACAATGCAACTTTTAGTGAATTTGAAATAAATAAACTATTTGAAAGTGCAAAAAATAATTACTGGGCAAAAGTAATGGTGGTAATGATTTATACTTGTATGAGACCAAGTGAATTATTAAATGTCACAAAATTTAATGTACATCTTGACGAAAACTACATCATAGCAGGTGGCAAAACTGAAGCAGGTACTGACAGATACATTCCTATCTACTACAAAATCAAGCCTTTCATTAAACAATTTATGGCAACGCAGGGATCAGAATATTTAGTTTCTACGGAGGGGAAAAAAGTAAGTTACAGATATTACTTAGATAGGCACTATGAAGTAATAGAAGAATTAGGACTTCAAAAACTAACACCACATAAATGCAGGAAGACTGGAGCAACAGAATTTCAAAAAATGGGAATGGATATGGTCACTTTACAAAAAATTATGGGACACGAAGATTTTAAAACCACAGAAAAATATTATATAGGAGATCTAACAGAAACACTTCAGAAAGAAATGCAACAACTAGCAAAATAATTTGTGCGTTATTTGTGCGTTATTTGTGCGTTATCTATAAAAATTCAAGCGAATTCAGGCGAATTTTTATTATTTTAAAAAGCAAAGAAAAAAGCCTGTAACCATTGAGATTACAAGCTTTTGAATGGTGCACCTTTACGGACTCGAACCGTAGGCCCACTGATTAAGAGTCAGTTGCTCTACCAACTGAGCTAAAGGTGCAAACTTTACAATTTCATTATGAAATTTTTACTTTTTTACATTGCCGATGCAACAAAAATAATTATAATTAAAAAAAACACTCTTGTCAAGTGCTTTTTTTAATTTCTAAACATTTTATAATCTGCCTGTTCCTCGAACATTGTATAAATATTTTCAATTGTCTTTTCGCTAGCTCTTCTCGCCTCTTGTGGCTTCTTTTCTTCTATTAATTTATAAACTTTTTGCAAATTATTGTAATGCTTTTTGTAATTTCTTTTATCTCTAAAAATAAAATTTCCAAACCTATAAAGTCTCTTGTTAATCATGGTCATGACTTCAACTAAAATTTCATTATTTAGAGAACTCACAAGAGCCATATTCCATTCGATAATTAAATTTTGTGCCAATTCTTCGTCATTGTCTTCTATTGCAACTCTAAGCCCTTCATTTACTTCTTGAAAATATTTTGTCTTTTCAGTAAATCCCTTCTCTGCCAAGAGTTCAACAGCAAGAGGCTCCAATGATTTTCTTACAATATATAGATTTTTGGCTTCTTTAACTGAAATTTTAGAAACTATAAAAGACTTTCTTGGAAAACTTGTCACAAGTCCATCCTCTTCAAGTTTTTTAAGAGCTTCTCTCACTGGAGTTCTACTCACGCCAAGATTAGAAGCGATTTCCATCTCAATCAATTTATCTCCTGGAAGTAATTTATTTTTCAAAATTTTTTCTTTTAAATCTCTATAAACTAAATTGCTAAGAGATTTTTTGTTGCTTCGAAGATCCAAAAAACCAACTCTCCTCTTCAATAAAATGTTTTCCTTTTTCGCAGGTATCTTTTTTTCATTATAACACATAAAAAGTATTTTCATATATAATTTATTCATTATTTATTATAATAATTGACAAAAAGTTTACTAAATATTTTTATGGGTATGTAATTAGAGAAAGAAAATTTATTAGTTATTAAATTAGGAGGAAGAATGAATAAAAAAATTTTAATTACAACACTTGGACTAGGACTTGTACTAACACTTTCTGCTTGTGGACAAAAAAATGAAAAAGCAGAACCAACAAATCCTGAAGTGAAAGTTGAAGAAAATGTTAATAAAAATGCAAACAAGAATATGACTGATGCACAAACAAAGGAAGAAACTGCAGTAAATAAAGGTGCAGTTGCAAACTTAGACAGAGGAATTGCCTTTGATGGATTTAAAAAACTTCACCCTGATGCAAAAGTTGAATCTTTCCAACTTGAAGTTGAAAATGGAAATGCCTACTACAAAGTTGATGGTTATGATGCCAAAAATGAATATGAAGTTACTGTTAATGCAATGACAGGTGACATTGTTAAAGATGAGTCTGAAGCAGAAAACACTTCAGCTAAGACAGCAGACATACAATTAGAAATGGTTGAATCAGTTGATAAATTTATGGAACTTGCCTTAAAGGACGCCGGTCAAGGCTTTGAAGCTGGCGAATACGAAGTTGAATTCGACAATGGTGTGTATGTAGTTAATGTTGAAGTTGTTAATGGAAATAAAGACGTAACCTACAAATACGAATTTGAAACAGGTAAACTTTTAGAAAAAGATATGTAATTGAGTATTTAATCTTAAGAGAGGATAAAACCTCTCTTTTTTTTGAGAACTTTTAGGACTTCTTAATAGAAAATATTTAAAAGAGAACTTAAAATTTATTTTATAAATCTAAAATAAATTTTTTATAAAGAGAACTCGCCCTATTTTTTTCTTTTATATTAATAAATTCCTCTTTAACTAATTTATTAAAAAGGAATTTATTATATTTCTATTAAATTTTTATTTTGAAAATGTTAAGTTTAGTTGTGGCTTATCCCTTCGTATATAATAGATCCATTATTACATAAGCACCCACCACTCCCATCAACTCTTTTTGTTGATGCACTATAGAACACATTGTCTTTAAACATTACACTATTTAACATAGAACTCATCATGTTATTAACAGAAATAGGCTTTATATCATGACCCTTTTCCTTTAACTTCTCCACAGTATCTTTAGAAATACCATATTCTAATTCTAATCCCTGTTCTTGAGTTAAGCATGTTATAAAAGGAAAACTTACAAGTTGTTCAGGATTCATATCATATTCAATGGCATTTACAATTCCCTGAAGTATTCCTGTAATAATCCTAGGACCACCAGCAGCACCAATAATTAAGTATGGAATATCATCTTTAAATACCATTACTGGTGACATACTTGATATCGGAGTTTTGAATGGTTCTATAGCATTAGCTTCCCCGTATTCAAGACCTTGACTTGTCTTTTCTCCTACACTTGCAGAAAAATCACTCATATTATTATTTAATGTAAAACCATAATCCTTTACGATGATTCCACTTCCATACCAATCTCTTATTGTCTGTGTTTGTGAAACACAGTTCCCCTGCTGATCTATTACAGAAAAGTGTGATGTATTACCTGGATGATCTTCAACTAAAGAATCTTCTAAGCTTTTTGAAAAATCTTGTGAATAATTAGTAATAGATTTTGCTAATTTTTTAGCATATTCTAGATCTGTTAATTTTTTAATATCTGTATTAAAAAAATCTGGGTCTGCCATTAGCGTTGATCTGTCTGCAAATCCTAGTTTCATAGCTTCAGCAATAGTATGAATACTGTCGCTTGAATTGTGCCCCATAGATTTTAAGTCAAAATTATTTAAAATGTTTAACATTTCCACTACTGTGCTTCCACTTGAAGGCAATCCAAAAGTTTTTACCGAATATCCTTTATAATCAGTTTCAACAACATCTCTCAATTTTATCTCATAATTAGATAAATCCTCTTTTATAAAACAGCCTTCCCTATTATTTATAGCTTCTACAATTTTATCGGCAATATCTCCCTTATAGAATTCATCAAATCCTTTTTCAGAAATAATTTTAAGAAGATTAGCAATTCCCTTATTATATTGGATTTCTCCAAACTCATAACCATTGTGTCCATCTTTTAAAAACAAATCTCTAAAGTCCTTTGATAATTCAATTTTTCTTTTAACAGATTCGTCATTAACTGTGATTGATTCTGTAAAGCTAGTTTTAAAACCAAATTCAGCATATTCGTAAGCAGGTTTAATTAATTCTTTAACATCTAAACTCGCAAAATTATCGCAAATATATCCGAGAGATTTTATTAAGCCTGGTACAGTAACAGATTTTCCACTGTTATCTTTCCATTCGTTACAAACCTCGCCATCTTTTATAAATAAATCTTTTGTAGCATTTTGTGGAGCTATACCTCTAGCATCTACTGCATATAATTTATCTTGATCTTTGGAATAAATAAGGCTAAATCCTCCTCCTCCAATTCCTGAGTGATGTGGCTCAACAACTGATAGCACTAAACTAACTGCTATTGCTGCATCAAACGCATTCCCACCCTTTTTCAATATTTCAAGACCCGTTTTAGTAGCATAATAATTATTAGAACTTACCGCTCCTTTGTCGCCCTTAGAATAAGGTCTTTCCCAATATCTAGGCCATAAATAGCTATTTTTATTCATTTAATAGGTTCACCTCTTTTTATAAGTCATTTTCGAAACAACAAATCCAACTATATATGTTGTTAAGAAAACAGGATATATTGCCTCTAACTTATCTGTAAGTCCAAGTACCATCCAAGATATTCCCACCATTATTCCTAATAACATACTCCAAAAAGCACCTTGTTTTGTAGCCTTGTTCCATGTTAATCCAACAATTATAGAGAAGCTTACAGGTGCTGCTGCAACGTGTTGTAATGTCAAGAATAAGTTTGTCAATGACTCACTCGGTATTAGTGAAGCTGGGATTAAAGTTAAGTATGCAAAAATAAAAGTTACTATCTTTGAAGTTTTTAAAATCTTTTCATCTGTAGCATTTGGATTTATGTCTGTCTTATAAATATTTGTAATAATTGTTCCTGTAGCTAGCATCATTGTAGCCATAGTCGCCGAAATAATCAATGTAGTAAATGCAAAAATTATACCAGCAAAAATAGGAGAACTAAAAAAATCTATTGTATATGCAAAAGCAGTAGAACCGTCTCCTAAGTTAGCTCCTGAAGCTTTAGCCATCATCCCACATAACGCTGTGAAAAAGCATATCGGTGCAGCTATTAAATATCCAATAATAGACCCCTTTTGAGCTGATTCAGGATCTTTTGCTGCTAATAGTGGCTGCAATACAGATTGCATTACAGCTGTAGAAATACATCCACCAAAGATCCATGCTATTATTCTTTGAATAGGCATGTTTGTCATACTGCTGTATTCTTTTGGTAGCTGCGATAATAAACCGCCATAACCATCAAATTTCTTCAAGTTTAAAAATACAAAAATTATTAGTAATATGTAAATTCCTATGCAAACTATTCTTCCTACAGTATCTGCTCCTTTCATTCCTGAAAAACTAGTGTATAAAACAGCTAAAGTTAATCCAATAATCATAGCCACAGTTATATTAACATTAGGTAAAACTATAGCAATAATGCTTGATACTGTTTTTAGTTGAATTGGAATATAGAAAAAACCATATATAATCCAAGCAATTGAATATAGTTTTGCCGTTTTTTTATCAAATCTAGTTTGTAAATATGATGGAACTGATTCTCCTGGCATCTTAGTTCTTATTATTTTAGCAAAAAACGCTAATGCAATGAAATAAAATGACCCTGCAATAGAATACCAAGCCCCTGAAATACCTAAATTATAACCATTTTGAGCAGCTCCTACGATTGCCATTCCTCCAATTTGCCATGCAGCAAAAATGCATCCTATAGAAATTGCTCCTAAAGATTTGTCTGCTCCAGTCCATTGATTTGATGACTTTATTGACATCCCTGAATAGATCCCTAATCCAACAACAATAAAAAATGTTACTAGCCAAGTTAAAATTAACATAATCTCCCTCCTATAATTAGAAATATATTACGTAATATATTTCTAATTATATTGGACCCTTTTATTTTTGTCAACACTTTATCACAAAAAATTCTCTAACTTATAAGCCAGAGAATTTTTATAATTTATTAAATTTTTATATCATACAGTACGCTTTTTTCCCAAATATCCTTTAATGTCCTATTATAAGACTTTATTAAATGTGACTTCATGTTATTGCTTGCTTTTTTAGAATCTCTATTAAATATAGCTTCGGCTATTATTCTATGTTCTTCAAAAACTTTTTTGCCATCAATAAGATTGTTGTAGACATTCTTATTTTCAAATCGTAAATAATTATCTAAAATCAAGCAAGTTTGTTTATAGAATATTTCATTTTTTGTTGCCTTTGCAATTGATTTATGGAAAGCATGATCAATCACATATAAAGAAACACTATTTTTTAAATATAAACAACTCTCAAGTTCATCTAAACATTTCTTTATCTCTATCATATTTGATTTATTTAATATAGCTGCTGCAAAAAATGCATTATTTGCTTCTAGCAATAATCTAGTTTCCAAAATATCTTTAGCTTTATCATTGTTTACTGGTACTATCTGTATTCCCTTACCCCTTAGTATCTTTACAAATCCTTCATTTTGTAATTGTAATAAAGCTTCTCTAACTGGAGTTTTGCTAACCTCTATTTCGTCACATATTTCATCTTGAGAATATATTCCCTCAACTCTAAATTTATTAAACATAATCCCATCTTTTATTAAAAAATAAGCTTTTTCTTTATATGTCAGATTATCTAGGTTTTCAGAATCCATTAAATGCACCACCTCTTATTAAAAAATAAAAATTAAATATTAAAAATTTGTTTTTATTTTTCAAATGACCTAAGTAAACTTAGGTCATTTGCTTTATTTTATTCAAATTTTCCGTGACAGTTTTTATATTTTTTTCCACTTCCACATGGACACGGATCATTTCTTCCAACCTTTTTTTCTTTTCTAACAAAAGGCTTTTGTTTTCCGTCATCTGGATTTACAGTTTCAACTTCTTTTGCAACTCTAACCCTCTTAACTCTTTCAGGGTTCACTACGTGATAAAGCATTTTTACTGTGTCTTCTTTGATTGATTCGTTCATGCCTTCAAACATGTCAAAGCCTTCTTCTGCGTAGGCTCTTACTGGGTCAGTTTGTCCAACTGCACGAAGTCCAATTCCCTTTCTTAGTTGGTCCATTGCATCAATGTGATCCATCCACTTTTGGTCAACATTTTGAAGTAAAGCAACTCTTTCAATTTCTCTGAATTTTTCATCGCCAAAGTCTTCTTCTTTTTCCTTATATTTTTCATCAGCAAGTTCTTTTATATATTCTTTCAAAGACTCTGCTGTTGGATTTTTTATTCCCTTTAAGAAATCTTCTTCGAAACCAAAAGTATTTATTCCGAAAGTTCTAATTGATTCAAAGTCCAAATAGTTTTTGTTGTTGTCATCAAGCTTATTGTAGAAGTCTATAGTTTTATCTATTACATCATTTCTCATTGCTGTGATGTCATCTTTTAGGTTTTCTCCTTCAAGAACTCTTCTTCTTTCAGCGTAGATTACTTCTCTTTGTTTATTCATAACATCGTCATATTTTAGGACATTTTTACGAATACTAAAGTTGTTTCCTTCTACTTTTCTTTGTGCTGATTCAATTAGTCTTGTTAAAATTTTTGCTTCAACTGGTTCATCTTCTGGAGAATCAATTTTTTCCATCGTTTCTTTAAATCTGTCGCCAGCAAATAATCTAATTAAATCATCATCTGCTGATATATAAAATCTTGAAGAACCTGGGTCTCCTTGACGGCCTGAACGTCCACGAAGTTGGTTGTCGATACGTCTTGACTCATGTCTTTCTGTACCAATTATTCTAAGTCCGCCGACTTTTTTAACTTCTTCAGCTTCTTTGTCAGTTTCTTCTTTGAACTTTTTAACAAGATTTTGATAATCTTCTCTTGCCTTTAAAATTTCAGGATCTTCAGTCTTAAAGTATGAATCAGCATATTCAATCATTTCATCTTCCATACCTTGCTTTTTAAGTTCCTTCTTAGCAAGATAATCTGGGTTCCCACCAAGTACAATGTCGGTACCACGACCAGCCATGTTAGTGGCAATAGTTACTTGACCAAAACGACCAGCTTGTGCAACTATTTCAGATTCTTGTTCGTGCTTTTTAGCATTAAGTACATTGTGTTTGATCCCTGCACGTTTCAAATATTTTGAAAGCTGTTCGGACTTGTCAATTGAAATTGTACCAACTAGAACTGGTTGTCCCTTTTCATTTGCTTCAGCTATTTCTCTTGTTACAGCTTTGAATTTTGCATCTTCGCTTATATAAATGTGGTCATTGTCATCTTCTCTAACAACTGGTTTATTAGTAGGAATTTCAACAACATCTATGTTATAAATATCTCTGAATTCGCCTTCTTCTGTCATGGCAGTACCTGTCATACCAGAAAGTTTGTCATACATTCTAAAGTAGTTTTGGAAGGTAATTGTAGCAAGAGTTTTTGATTCAGCTCTTACTTCAAGACCTTCTTTAGCTTCGATTGCCTGATGAAGTCCTTCAGAGTATCTTCTACCATACATCAAACGTCCAGTAAATTCATCAACGATTATAATTTCGCCATCTTTAACAACATAGTCAATGTCTTTGTGCATTGTACCAGCAGCCTTTAGGGCTTGGTTAATGTGATGAGATAATTCCATGTTTGATGCGTCTGATAAGTTTTCGATTCCAAAATATTTTTCAGCCTTTTCAATACCCTTATCAGTAAGTGTTGCAGTCTTGTCCTTTTCATTTATAACATAATCAACGGTTTCTTCTTCAAATTCTCTGTTAAATCTTTCAAGGTCAATTTCATCTTGGCTCTTAACTCTATGAGAAAGTGTGTTTACAAAATCCCTTGCTCTAACATATAAGTCAACAGATTCGTCTCCTTGACCAGAAATAATAAGAGGTGTTCTCGCTTCATCAATTAAAATTGAGTCAACTTCGTCGACAATACAGAAGTGAAGTCCTCTTTGTACCATTTCTTCTTTGTAGATAACCATGTTATCTCTTAGGTAGTCGAAACCAAACTCGTTATTTGTACCATAAGTTATATCAGAATTGTAAGCAGCCTTTCTTTCATCTTGGTCCATATCGTGAATAATACATCCAACAGTAAGTCCTAAGAATTCATAAACCTTGCCCATCCAGTCTCTATCACGGCTTGCCAAATAATCGTTGACAGTTACAACGTGTGTGCCCTTGCCTTCAAGAGCATTTAAGTAAGCTGGAAGTGTAGCAACAAGCGTCTTACCTTCCCCAGTTTTCATTTCGGCAATTCTACCTTGATGAAGAACAATACCACCGATAACTTGCACTCTAAAGTGCTTCATGCCTAGCACTCTCCATGCAGCTTCTCTTACAACAGCAAAAGCTTCTGGAAGTAAGTCATCTGTAGTTTCGCCATTTTTAATTCTATTCTTAAATTCTTCAGTTTTTTCTTTTAGTTCAGCATCTGAAAGCTTTTCCATTTCGCTTTCGAGGCTCATAACTTTATTTACAAGGGGCTCGATTTTTTTTAGTTCCCTATCACTGTAGGTACCAAAAATCTTTTCCATTAAACCCATTTTACCACTCCTTTTACCTGACGTTATATTCTATCATTAAATGGCATATTTTACAATAAAAACAACTTTAATCATTACCTCTATAAATTATATTGTTACTAATATTTAATGTCAATATAATTAGCTTAAATACTTACGTTAAATTGAATTTAAAGCTCCATTAGCTATACAAAATAAAAATTTTATTATAAAATATATTAAACGAAGAGGAGGTTAATATGATATTAGTAGTTGACTTTGGCGGCCAATACAATCAGTTAATAGCAAGACGAATAAGAGATCTTAATATTTACTGCGAAGTTGTGCCCTACAATAAGGCCTTAAAAGAATTAGAAAATAGAGATAATGTAGAAGGAATAATATTTACAGGTGGACCAAACTCAGTATATGAAGAAAGTGCACCAAAAATCGAAAAAGAAATCTTCGACAAAAATATTCCAATCCTTGGACTTTGCTACGGCATGCAAATCATGGCTCACACATTAGGCGGAGAAGTAGTAAACGCACCAAAAGAAAGAGAATTTGGAAAGACAGAAATAAAAACAAAAACATCCAAAATATTTAAAAACTTATCAGAAGAAGAAACAGTTTGGATGAGTCACGTGGATAGAGTAGAAAAAGTGCCAACCGGCTTTGAAGTAATAGCTCATAGCAAAAACTGTCCAGTAGCAGCCATGTCAAATGAAGACAAAAAACTTTACGCATTACAATTCCATCCAGAAGTAAACCATTCAGTTCACGGCAAAGAAATGTTAGAAAACTTCGCAGTAAATATTTGCGGCGCAAAAAAAGACTGGACAATGGAAAATTATGCAAAGAAAGCAATAAAAGAAATAAAAGAAAAAGTTGGCGATGGAAAAGTTCTTCTTGCCCTATCAGGCGGCGTTGACTCATCAGTAACAGCAGCCCTCCTATCAAAAGCAGTTGGCGAAAACCTAACTTGCATCTTTGTAGACCATGGACTAATGAGAAAAAACGAAGGTGACGAAGTAGAAGAAGCCTTTAAAGATTCCGGAATGCACTTCATAAGAGTAGATGCAGAAAAAAGATTTTTAGAAAAACTTTCTGGCGTAACAGACCCAGAAAGAAAAAGAAAAATAATCGGCGAAGAATTTATAAGAGTCTTTGAAGAAGAAGGACAAAAAATAAAATCAGTGGACTTCTTAGCACAAGGAACAATTTACCCAGATGTAATCGAATCAGGACTTGGCGACTCAGCAGTTATAAAATCTCACCACAACGTAGGAGGACTACCTGACTTTGTAGACTTCAAAGAAATAATCGAGCCACTAAGAATGCTTTTTAAAGACGAAGTTCGTGACCTTGGACGAGAACTAGGACTTGCAGACTACCTAGTAGATAGACAACCCTTCCCTGGACCAGGACTTGCTATAAGAGTAATGGGAGAAATCACAAAGGAAAAACTAGACATACTAAGAGACGCAGACAAAATCTTTAGAGACGAATTAGAAGCTGCAAAAGTAAAAGACATCAACCAATACTTCGCAGTCCTAACAAATAATAGAACCGTAGGAGTAATGGGCGACTTCAGAACCTACGACTATACCCTAGCCCTTCGCGCAGTCTCAACAACAGACTTCATGACAGCAGACTTTGCAAGAATCCCATGGGAAATCTTGGACAAAGTATCCAATAGAATAGTAAACGAAGTAGACCACATAAATAGAATAGTATATGACATAACATCAAAACCACCAGCTACTATTGAATGGGAGTAATCGCAAAATTTTCTAAAATGGCTTGATTACAAGCTATATAGAGAATGAAAAATGGCTACTGGTACTTAAATGGTACTGGAAGTAAAAAAGAATAAATTGAATAATAGTTCCAAGTGGTTTACATTTGGACAAAAAATAAGACCGTAGTTTCAAGCTATGGTCTTTATTTTTATCCAATATGAACATTCCTTTTAAATTCTATATGTTTTTCGTTACAGAAATCTTCAAATTTATTGGAGTCGAAATTTTTATCAAACTCATCAATTAAGTATTTTTCAATATTATCTTTTTTAGATATGCCGAGAGCATCAAGCAATAATTTAAAATTATTTTTGTCTAAATAATACATAACTTCATAGTCAGCTCCATCAAAAATTTCTACATCATAATCCTCGTACCCAATCTCGGCTGATCCATCAGAATTGAGTGTAAATAATAATCCACTAGTGTTTAACATAATTACCTCTTATTTTAAAAATCTTGATTTTTTAGGATAAGATAACTTCCAATCTTCAAATTCCTCGTCTGTTATCTCATCGTTGTAATGCTTTTTTCTCATCTCATTCCATTCTATAAGAAAATTATTGAAGTCTACATCATTTGATAAAAGTCCATTAATTTCTCCTTCTCCTGTTAATGGTCTAAACTTCATGTCTTTTTCATAATCAAATATTATATGCATTATTTCAAAAATAGAATTAGGCTCATGATTAATTAATGCTGATATATCACAATCAAGTGCTTCAGATATTTTTTGTAACTGCTCTTTACTTGGAGATCTATTTCCAAGTTCATAATTTCTTATAGCAGCATCTGTTAAACCAGACTTAATGGCAAGTTCTTTTTGAGTTAAGTTTCGCATAAGTCTTAACTTTTTTAATTTTTCTCCAGAAATCAAACTAACTCCTCCTTATTTCACAATAACTATAAATAGTTTATCACAAAACGAATAAAAGCTCAACAAAACTGTTCTGTTATAAATGTCAGCAAGTATCTGAATATCTTAGGAAAAAATAAATAGAAAAAACTTGACAGAACAAATATGAACTGTTATTATATATACATACCGTTCGATATTGAACGGAAATTGTAAGACATATAAATTAATGCTCGCCCTTTTGAGGATGTAGAACCTTACAAACTATAAAAGGAGGACATTATGAAAGGTATTTTTATGAATGCAAAAGATGTACAAGAATTTCTTGATGTAAGTAGGACAACAGCATATCAGATAATAAACGATATGAATCAAGATCTACTTAAATTAGGCTATCGTGTGCAAAGAGGAAAGGTAAATAGAGAATACTTTATGGAAAAATATTGCTACAAACCAACAAATAAAAAGGAGGTTTAGAGTGCCAGCATTTAGAGATGAAAGTGGAAATAAGACTTGGTTTTGTAAATTTAATTACACCAACTGGAAAGGAGAAAAATTAACTAAGAAAAAACGTGGATTTTCAACAAAAAAAGAAGCATTAAAATGGGAACAAGAATTTTTAAATCAACATTCTGAATCAATTGAGATGAGCTTTAGGGAGTTTTTTGAACTTTACAAGAGGGATAGAAAACCAAGAATAAGAGAAAATACTTGGAGGACAAAAGAAGCAATTGTAAATCAAAAAATACTTCCCTATATTGGTGATTTAATGCTTAATGAGATTAATAATGTAACTATCATTCAATGGCAAAATGAGCTTATGAAGATTAAGGATAAGAATGGAAAAAACTACTCTCCTACTTATTTGAGAACTATTCATGCCCAGTTATCCAGTATCTTAAATCATGCTTGTAGGTACTACAATTTAAAAACTAATGTTGCTCGTGATGTTGGATCTATGGGAGAAAAAGAAGCTGATGAAATGCTATTTTGGACTCAGGATGAATATGAAAGATTTATAGAAGCTATTAAAGATAAACCTGAATCATTCTATGCTTTTGAACTTTTGTATTGGTGTGGTCTTAGAATGGGAGAATTATTAGCTTTAACACAAGAGAAATTTGATTTTAAAAGGCATACATTAAAAATTGATGAATCTTTACAGAGGATTGATGGGAAAAATGTAATAACTGCTCCTAAGACTAAAAAAAGTATCAGGACAATAGTTATGCCTGAATTTTTAGCTGATGAGATTAAAGAATATATAGAAAGTTTTTATAAGTTAAAACCAAAAGACTTAATATTTAATTTCTCCAAGAGTTACCTACACCATGAAATGGATAGGGGATCTAAGAAATCTCAAGTAAAAAGAATTAGAATACATGATTTAAGGCATTCTCATGTTTCACTCTTAATTGAACTAGGATTTTCTGCAACTGCAATAGCTGATAGGGTTGGACACGAATCGATTGATATAACCTATAGATACGCTCATCTCTTCCCTAGTAAGCAAAAAGAAATGGCTTTGTCTTTAACACAAGTAAGAAATAATAAGGCAAATGACTGGAAAGATTTATTAGAAGAGGATGATAAAGATGTTTAGAAGACATTCATTAGATGAAATTTCTAAAAAAACGAGAAATAAAGACAAAAATAGAAAAAGAAATCGAATTTTAAACTTTAGAGTATCTGAAGAAGAATATGATCTAATAAACAAAAAGATTGAAATCAGTGGACTTAAAAAACAAGATTATTTTCTACAAATGCTATTAAATCACGAAGTTAAGTTAGTAAGTGATTATAGACTTTCTGATAATATAGCCAAGGAAATATTTCAACTAGCAAAAGTCATTAAAAAGTTTGGCAAACTCAATGACGATGAAACTGATATTTTAATCTATATTTTAGAAATATATGAAGAAATAAAAAAAGAAAAAAGCCCCTACTACAAAGAGTAAAGGCATGCACTCCTGTGAGAAGTGTTCTCTAGACAAGTTCATTTTACCACAGGAGTCTTATTTATACCAGACAGGAGGATAAAATGGAGAATAAATATAAAACAATAAAGAGATTAGATGGTTGTAAAAAGAAGAGGAGTAAGGCTTATGACAGATATTAAATTAAAATTCCCAGAAATAGATCAGACTTACGCCTTTTTAGACTTACAAACTACAGATAAGGGGACGGTTAGACAAATTACTGGAAATATTGTAACAGCTATTTTAAATCCAAAATATTGTCAAAACCAAAAAATAATTGATGGACAAATATTCTTTGATAAATTTACAAATGAAATAAAATTCCAGGGGAAAATTATCGGAGAAAGAAATATAAAGGAAAATCAAATCAGACTTTGGGATGATTCTTTAAACAATAGACTAGGCTTAGAGATAGAAAAACATTTTGGAATTAATTATAACGCCAACAAAATGTGGGAGGCTATTCGTTTTGTAGCTCATCAGTATGAAGTGAGTCCGCCAAAGCAATATCTTCAAAATTTAAAATGGAATGGAGATAAAAATGCCATTAGAAAACTATTACCAAGGTATTTGGGAGCAGATGATACAGAACTTAACAATTGGATAATGCAACATATGATATTAGGTATGATAAAAAGAATTTTTAATCCCGGATCTAAGTTTGATGAAATGATTGTTTTAGTTGGTGGGCAAGGTATAGGCAAATCGACTTTTGCAAGATACTTGTCCATAACAGACGATTGGTTTTGCACAATAGAAAACATTCAAGGCAAGGATGCCGTCATGAACCTTATGGGTAAAACTGTCGTTGAAATCGAAGAATTTGTTGCTTTAAGAAATGCAAAATCGGCTAATGAAGCTAAATCTTTTTTATCAAAATTAAGCGATAGGATAAGAATACCCTACGAAAAATATGCAACAGATGTGCCTAGGACTTGTATCTTCATAGGGACATTAAATGAAAGAACTTTTCTTAATGACCATACTGGAGAAAGAAGATATTTACCTGTCGAATGTAACCCGAATCAAAGAGTAAGGACAATATATCCAGATAAAAATAATAAAGAAAAACTCTCAGACAAAGAATATATAGCTCGTATAAGAGAAGATTTTAATCAGGCTCTAGCCTTAGGATATGAAATCTTTAAAAACAAGACTCACGCATGGACTATACCAAAAAATCTTTTAAAAGACTTGTATAAGGAACAAGAAAAATTCAAATATCTAAACCCAGATGTGGAAGACATTAGATATTTCTTAGAAGAATATAAGCCAAAAAGTGCAGATCCAAATATAACTTGTTTCAAAGAACTAACCATGCAAGGCTACCAAATAAAATCAAAATCTTTTTCAGAAATTATGGATAATTATTTTCAAGAATGGATTCCAGTTAGATCATCAAAGACCAAGAGAATATCACCAAGTGGAGTTTCAATTCCAGTAAAACTATATTATGAAAAGAAAACAGAAAATGAAACTGACTTTATAGAAGTTGACAAGAATTTGTTTCCAGAAGAATGGCAAAAAGAAAAACAATTAGAAATAGATACAGCAAATCAAGTAAAGATATAAATGTAACTTTGTAACTTGTAACCCACCGTTATAAATCTTCTTAAATTAGGATTACATAAATTAATGGCTTGATAATAAGGAGTTGTCGCAGACTCTTAAAACAAGCTCACCTAATTTTGGAAGTTTTTATTTTGTAAGTTACAGTTACACTTATTAATTCTTATTTGAAAAATTTTGGGAAATCAAATTAAAGACTTGTTACTAGTAGACCAACTAAGGAAGTCAATAGTTATTTTAAAAATT
>UMIY01036782.1_pt1 | contig 19802 bp, 15 predicted proteins | sample 1965921 | NCBI WGS metagenome assembly UMIY01 (sample SAMEA4836134, study PRJEB28245) | human gut metagenome | biome: gut microbiome; material: fecal sample | place: Denmark | collected 2008
TTCCCCCGCCTGACAGAGCTGCTGCCCAAGCTGCACCTGGAGCGCTTCTTCCCCGGACGGGTGGTTTCCGGCCGGGTGGAGCTGGCCGGTTCCCACGGGGAGGGCTTGTACCGCCGGGCGGAGCTTGCCGCCCATTTCCCCGGCATGATTTGGCTGGTCAGCGGCGATTCCCAGGAGCTGGCCGGCGCCAAGGCTGCGGGCTGGCACACCATCCAGGTCCACCGGGAGGACGGGGAGGCGGACTTCACCTGCCCCACCCTCACCGACGTGTGGCGGCTGTTGTAAGATACAAGGTAGAAAGGAAGAATTCCCATGAAGATATTAGTTGTCGGCAGCGGCGGGCGGGAGCACGCCATTGTCCGCAAGCTGAAGGAGAGCCCCCAGGTTGAGGCGGTGCTCTGCGCCCCGGGCAACGGGGGCATCAGCCGGGACGCAGCGTGCTTCCCGGTAAACGCCATGGACAAGGAGGGCATGCTGGCCCTGGCCCAGGAGCAGCAGGTGGATCTGGTGTTCGTGGCCCCAGACGACCCCCTGGCCGCCGGCATGGTGGATTTCCTGGAGGCCGCAGGCATCCCCTGCTTTGGCCCCAACGCCGCCGCCGCCCAGATCGAGGCCAGCAAGGTGTTCTCCAAGGACTTGATGAAGAAGTACGGCATCCCCACCGCGGGGTATGAGGTCTTTGCCGACCCCGCCGCCGCTTTGGAGTACATCAAGGCCCAGGGCAAGTACCCGGCTGTCATCAAGGCCGACGGCCTGGCCCTGGGCAAGGGCGTGGTCATTGCCCAGAATGAGGAGGAGGCCAAGGCCGCCCTCCACTCCATCATGGAGGACAAGATTTTCGGTGAAAGCGGCGCCCACGTGGTAGTGGAGGAGTTCCTCACCGGCCCGGAGGTTTCCGTGCTGGCTTTTACTGACGGCAAGGCCATGTGCCCCATGGTGTCCTCTATGGACCACAAGCGCGCCTACGACGGGGACAAAGGCCCCAACACCGGCGGCATGGGCACCATCAGCCCCAACCCCTTCTACACCGAAGCGGTGGCCCAGCAGTGCATGGAGCGGATTTTCCTGCCCACCATGGCCGCCATGAACGCCGAGGGCCGCCCCTTTAAGGGCTGCCTGTACTTCGGCCTGATGCTCACCCCCGACGGCCCCAAGGTCATCGAGTACAACTCCCGCTTTGGCGACCCGGAGACCCAAGTGGTGCTGCCCCGCTTGCAGACGGACTTCGCCCAGATTGTGGAGGCCGTGGCCAAAGAGCGCCTGTCGGAGCTTTCCATCCAGTGGTCGGAGCAGGCCAGCGCCTGTGTGGTCATGGCCAGCGGCGGCTACCCGGGCAGCTATCCCAAGGGCATTGAAATCCACGGCTTGGATGCAAACGGCCAGGCTGAAGGCGTCACCGTGTACCACGCCGGCACCAAGCTGGAGGACGGCAAGTTCCTGACAAACGGCGGCCGGGTGCTGGGCGTCACCGCCCTGGGCGACACCCTGGAAGCGGCTTTAAACAAGGCTTACGCCGCCGTGGAGAACATCACCTTTGAAGGCGCCATGTACCGCAAGGACATTGGCCGCACCCATCAAAAATAAGCCTCTTTTTCAAAAAATGACGGAAGAGACGTAAAAAGTTGCAAAAACCCCTTGCCCCCGGCAAGGGGTTAGTTGTATAATAATGCGGTATACACTAATAAAGATGAGGTGGTAATCTCCATGAAAATCAGTTTTTCCACCCTGGCCTGCCCGGACTTTTCCTGGACCGACATCTACACCATGGCAAAAGACCTGGGCTTTGGCGGCATTGAAATCCGCGGGCTGGGAGAGGACATCTTCGCCGTAAACGCACGTCCCTTTACCGACGAGCGACTGCCTAAGACCTTGGAGAAACTGCAGTCTCTGGGCCTGGAGATTCCTTGTTTGGCCGCTGGCTGCGCCCTGAAATACAAAGAGGACTTCGACAAGAACATCTCCGAAATCGTTCAGTACATTGTGCTGGCCAAAAAGCTGGGCACCCCCTACATCCGGGTGCTGGGCGACCGCTATCCCCAGCCCGAGGGGGAGGTGGACGACGCCTTTGTGGTGGATGCCCTCAAGCTGCTGGGCGTCATTGCCCAGGGATTCAACGTGTGCCTGCTGGTGGAGACCAACGGCGTCTATTCCGATACCAAGCGCCTGCGGGCGCTGCTGGATAAGGTGAACATGCCCTCCGTGGCGGCCCTGTGGGATATGCACCACCCCTACCGCTACGCCGGGGAATCCCCCCGGGAGACGGTCCAGAACCTGGGCGGGCTCATCAAGTATGTCCACGTCAAGGACAGCGTCATGGTGGACGGCCGGCCCCAGTACCGCATGATGGGCGAGGGCGACCTGCCCATCCCCCAGATGCTGGACGCCTTGGTGGATATCGGCTACGACGGGTACATCTCCCTGGAGTGGGTGAAGCGCTGGGCCCAGGAGCTCTCCGACGCCGGCGTGGTGTTCCCCCAGTTCGCCAACTACATGCACGACTATTTCGCCACCCTCTCCATGAAGGAGGGCGAGCTCCAGGAGAACCGCACCCACACCGGCAAGTACGTCTGGCCCAAGGAGACCCTTATCGACGCCACCTTCCCCGATGTGCTGGACCGTATGGTCAAGGAGTTCCCCGACCAGATTTGCTTTAAATACACCGAGCTGGACTACACCCGCACCTATTCGGAGTTCCGGGACGACGTGGACCAGTTCGCCCGGGCCCTCATCGCCATGGGCGTGAAGAAGGGCGACCACGTGGCCATCTGGGCCACCAACGTGCCCCAGTGGTACATCACCTTCTGGGCCGCCACCAAAATCGGCGCTGTGCTGGTGACGGTGAACACCGCCTATAAAATCCACGAGGCCGAGTACCTGCTGCGCCAGTCCGACACCCACACCCTGGTGATGATCGACGGCTACAAGGACTCGGATTATGTTGGCATCATCAAGGAGCTGTGCCCCGAGCTCCAGGACAGCCTGCCGGGCAAGCTCCACTCCAAGCGCCTGCCTGTGCTGCGCAATGTCATCACCGTGGACAGCCAGCAGAAGGGCTGCTACACCTGGGAGCACGCCATGGGCCTGGGCGATTCCGTGCCCCCCACCGAGGTGGAGAACCGCCGCCGCCAGGTGCGCAAGGACGACGTGTGCAACATGCAGTACACCTCCGGCACCACAGGCTTCCCCAAGGGCGTCATGCTCACCCACTACAACGTGGTGAACAACGGCAAGGCCATCGGCGACTGCATGGACCTCTCCACCGCCGACAGGATGATGATCCAGGTTCCCATGTTCCACTGCTTTGGTATGGTGCTGGCCATGACCGCCTCCATGACCCACGGCGTGTCCATGTACCCCATCACCGCCTTCTCCCCCCGCAAGGGCCTGCACTGCATCAACCAGGAGCAGATCACCGCCTTCCACGGCGTGCCCACCATGTTCATCGCCATGCTGGAGCACGAGAACTTTGAAAAGACCGATTTCTCCCACATGCGCACCGGCATCATGGCGGGCTCCCCCTGCCCGGTGAAGGTGATGCAGGACGTGGTGGACAAGATGCACATGAACGAGATCACCATTGTCTACGGCCAGACGGAGTCCTCGCCCGGCTGCACCCAAAGCCATGTGGACGACCCCCTGGATGTCCGCGTGAACACCGTGGGCCGGCCCCTGTTCGGCGTCCAGTGCAAGATTGTGGACCCGGAGACCGGCGAGGATTTGCCCGACGAGGTGGACGGCGAGTTCTGCGCTAAGGGCTACAACATCATGAAGGGCTACTACAAAATGCCCGAGGCCACAGCAGCCGCCATCGATAAGGACGGCTGGCTCCACACCGGCGATTTGGCCCGCCGCACGCCCGAGGGCAACTTCAAAATCACCGGCCGCATCAAGGACATGATTATCCGCGGCGGCGAGAACATCTACCCCAAGGAGATTGAGGACTTCATCTACACCCATCCCAAGGTCCGGGACGTGCAGGTCATCGGCGTGCCCGATGAGCAGTACGGCGAGGAGATTATGGCGGTGGTCATCCTCAAGGAGGGGGAGACCTCCTCGGAGGAGGAAATCAAGGACTATGTGCGCACCCACATGGCCAAGCACAAGGTGCCCCGCTATGTCAGCTTTGTCAAGGAGTTCCCCATGAACGCCGCCGGCAAAATCCTCAAGTACAAAATGCGCGAGGACGCCGTGGAGCTGCTAAAGCTGCAAAAGGCCAACAGCATCGTCACCGCGTAAGAGAGCCAAAGCATCTCTAAAACAGGGAGGTATAAGGTTGAACCGCTTTCAGAAAATTTACCAGCAGGGCACCATCGATGTAATTGAGATTTGGTTGGACACGGAAACGGGTGTGCAGTACCTGTTCCATAAAAACGGGAACGCGGGAGGCTTTACCCCTTTGCTGGATAGGGAAGGGAAGCCGGTCGTGTGATTTTCCCCCGTGGGCGCTCCAGCGCAAGCAGGGTTTCAGCGTCCATCCTCGGCAGGGGAGAGCGCATAAAAAATGATTCCATTTTCAGGGCGGGAGGGCTTGGCTTTTCCCGCCCTTTTCTCTATAATAAGGGGAGAAACACAGGGCGGGGCAGTGGGCCCGGCTCAAAGCATCCCCTATATACAGAAAGGAAGTTTGGATATGAAAGCGCCTGTTACCTTTGCCATTGCCGGTTTCGGTGACCGCGGCAGCACCTACGCCTCCATGCAGAAGCTGTTCCCCGAAAAGATGAAAGTGGTTGCGGTGGCCGACCTGGACCCCCGCAAGGTGGAAAAGGCCCGCCAGCTCTACGACATCCCCCAGGAGAACTGCTTCTCCAGCGCCGAGGAAATGCTGGAGCAGGAGAAGCTGGCCGATGTGATGGTGGTCTCCACCATGGACCGCCAGCATGTGGGCCACGCCATCCCCGCCCTGCGCAAGGGCTATAACATCCTCATGGAGAAGCCCATCTCCCCCGAGCTGGACAAGTGCAAGGAGATTCTGGAAGTGGCCAAGGACTGCCCCGGCAAGATTATCGTCTGCCACGTGCTGCGCTACACCACCTTCTACAACAAGCTGAAAGAGCTGATTTCCAGCGGCCGCATTGGCGACGTGGTCTCCATCTGCGCCAACGAGAACGTGGGCTATTGGCACCAGGCCCACTCCTTTGTGCGGGGCAACTGGCGCAACTCCCAGGAGACCAGCCCCATGATTCTGCAAAAGTCTTGCCACGATATGGACATCCTCACCTGGCTGCTGGGGAAGAAGTGCAAGGCCGTCTCCAGCTTTGGCAGCACCCGCCTCTTTAAGCCGGAGTGCGCCCCGGAAGGCGCCGCCCTCCGCTGCCTGGATGGCTGCAAGGCCAAGGAGAAATGTCTCTTTGACGCGGAGAAAATCTACATCACCAGCCCCAAAACGGGCCTGGCCACCGGCTCCAGCTGGATGAGCTCCGTGCTCAGTGTAGAGAACACCATGGAAAGCACCTACAAGGCTCTGCGGGAAGGCCCCTACGGCCGCTGCGTGTACCACTGCGACAACGACGTGGTGGACCACCAGCAGACCAACCTCCTGATGGAGGACGGTTCCACCATCAGCTTTACCATGTGCGCCTTCACCGAGAGCTGCTACCGCTATTTCAAGGCCATGGGCACCCAGGGGGAGATTGAGGCGGATATGCTTTCCAACATCATCCACGTGCGGGAGTTCGGCAAGGAGGAGGAGACCATCGACGTGGGCAAGCTCTCCAGCGATTTGAAGGGCCACGGCGGCGGCGACAGCGGCATCATCCAGGACTTCCTGGAGATGCTCTTAAACGACGCCGAGCCCAACGAGCGTACCACCACCTTGGAGCACTCCATGGAAAGCCACTTCATCGCCTTGGCCGCGGAGGAATCCCGGCTCCACGGCGGCCAGGTGGTGGACCTGGAAGCCTTTAAGCAGCGCTAAAGCATCCATCTCCATTTTACTGAAAAACAGAAAAAGGGCTGCCGCGAAGCCAGCGGCGGCCCTTTGTGTTTTGCGGCTTTTCCCGGCGGGAGGGTATAGCGGCGCTGTCCCCGGGCAGACTAGGAGTAAAACCAGTGAGAAAGGAGCCAGCCCTATGCCGGACCCCAGCAAGATGGATATGGAGGCGAAACTCTACTTCAACTCCCTGCCGCCCATCCTTCAGGAGCAGCTGATGCAGAGCACCGCCGAGCTGAACACCAAGGAGGACCTGATGCGCTACTGCGCCAACGCCTTGGGCAGGGACGCTTCCAGCGCCCAGAATTGAGACAAAAGGGAAGGGGCTGTTGCGAAATGCAGCAGCCCTTTTTCATTGCCTGTTGGCAAATCCCCTGCCGCAAGAATAGCCTTTCCTCTCATGCCGGCATCCGGCCGGCAGTGCCCAGGACAGTTTCGCAGCAGGCTGCCCCGCCTCATTTGCCCCAGGCGGTGCTCCCGCGAGGGAGACCAGGCTTCTCCCCCTGCTCCTCTATGCCGTACTCCTGGGCGTGGGCATGTTTGTGCCCCCACAGGGAAACGGCGGGGAGACAGCGCGCTCCTTATGCGTCAATAAACTCTGTCCGATTCCCCAAATCGCTGCGCTGGCCGTGGATGGCGATGCGGCCCAAGGCGTCCTCCAGCTCCTGGAACTCCCCGTCGGAGAGCTCCACCTCCCAGGCGCCCAGGTTCTCCAAAATGCGCCCCTTGTTCTTGGAGCCGGGGATGGGCACCACGTGGGGGTACTTGCGGAGCATCCACGCCAGGGTGATTTGGGCGTTGGTGGCGTGTTTCCTGGCGGCCATGTCCGAGAGCACCTCCAGCAGGGGACGGTTGGCCAGCATGTTCTCCTTTTTCAGCTGGGGCACCCATTGGCGCACGTCGTCGCCGGTAAAGGTCTGGTTGGGGTCCACCTTGCCGGAAAGGTACCCGCTGGCAATGGGGGAGAAGGCCACAAAGCCGATGTTGTGCTCCTGGCAGTAGGGGATGACCCCCTTCTCGTAGGCCCGGTCCATCATGGAGTAGATGTTCTGCACCGCGGATAGGGGCGTATCTGGACGACCGCCTCTGCGTCACCGTGCCGCTGGGCCACCCCTTGGCGGCCCGGCAGTCCGTCACCTTCCAAGACCTGGACGGCTTCAGCCTGCTGGCCCATCGAAACGCCCTGGCCTGGATGGAGCTCTGCCGCCGCAAGCTGCCCCACAGTAACCTGCTGGCCCAGGACAGCTTGGAATCCCTTCACCAGCTGATAGATTCCTCCACGCTGCCCGCGTTCGGTTCTGTCCGCGCCCTGGAGCGGGAGCGCCCCAGGGGAAACCGGGTGGCAATCCCCCTGCAGGATGCGGAGGCCCGCGCCACCTATTACCTCGCCTGCCTGCAAGGGGAGCAGAAGCGCTACAGCGGCCTGTTCCGCCGGGTGCGGGGGGGAATTTGGGTAAGCCCGGTGGCGGGCGCCCTGGTGCCTAACGCTGGCTCGGTGGCCGTCATTCTGAATTCCGCGTTCCTGCTCCAGCGGAGAAGGAAGCTTCCGTTAGAGGAAGAACGCCAACCCACACTGTTGTCCTAAATGAAATAAATTGCGAAATTGAAAAAAGGGAGTTATACTGTTCTTGTATAGAATGCGCACGAAAAGGCAGTGCGCCGATGGGAGGGCATGGGAATGGCGCTGCAGGCAGATTTGTTGGAGAGCATCCCCCAGACAAGATATTTGTCTGCGGATAGTTATGTGTCCTACCGGGCCATTATGCGCACGTTCTACCTGGAATATCAAAAAATGCGCTATCAGCTGGATAAGGATGCCCTTCTGGCCCTGTTGCAGCAAGACCCTCTTTTTGCCGGGTATACTGCGGAGCAGCTGATACCGGACCTAGACCAGCTAGTCAAGTGGAAAAACCTGACCCCTATCCAGGACCCGCATAAGGCGTACACCATCGCAGATTTTAAAAACCGCCAGTTCCAGTACATGATGACAGAGGCCGCCCTGGAAGTGGAACGCATGACCATTACGCTGGAAAACCTGTATACCCACAGCACAGGCCTTTCTTCCAGCGCTTTCCGCCGGATACAAGGGGCTTTGCGGGCTGCGGAACAGCTGGAAAAGATGTCCCTGAAAGAGGTGGGGGAATGGTGGGGGGAACTGCAGGAGGATTTCCGCCGCCTTCGTCAAAACCATCAGGATTATCTGCGGGAATTTTACGGCCCCAGCGCGGAAAAGCAGATGAAATCGGCGGAGTTTCTGGTGTATAAGCAACATCTCATCCGTTACCTGGAAGATTTTGTCCAGGACCTTCAAAGCAGCGCTGCGCAGATTGGTGCGCTGCTGGAATCGTTTTCGGAGGAGCAGGTCCACCGCATCCTCACGTTGGTGCACAAAAGCGCGCTGGAAGTCCCGCGCCCCCATGGGGACCCGGGCCCTTTCTGGCAGCAGGAACTTTGGCAGCAGGAGCAGGGCGTGTGGAATTCGCTGATGGAGTGGTTTACAGGGAAAGATTCCACGGCTAGGCAGGTGATGGACGTTACAAACGAGGTCATCCGCAGAGTGGTCCAGAATGCCGCCATCTTGGTTCAAATGCAGAATATGGGCGTCAGCAACAAGGCGGAGCTGCGCCACCTGATGACGCTGTTCGCGGGTGTCCCCTCCATGGAGGATGCCCACCGGCTCTCCGCCTTGGTGTTTGGTTCCCAACAATGCAGGCACTTTATCAGAAACGCCGAGCGCGAGACGGAACGCATCGACTTGAGTACCTACGAAGAGCCGCCTCTGGACTACGCCCTGCAGCCAAGACTGCGCACCTATAAGCCCCGTATGGACCGCAGCGGGTTTGCGGATAAAAGCGCGGAAAAGGCGGCCCAGCGGAAGAAAATCCTGGAGGAGGAGCGCCGCCTTCGGGAAAAGACCCTGCACTATGTTCACGAGGGGAGGCTGGATTTCTCTGCCTTAAAGGAGCCGGTCCCGCCGGAGGTGCGCAGCGTATTCCTGTCGTGGGTAGCTATGGCAAACCTCGCGCCCGATGGAAGCGGGATCACCCAGTATGGGCAGCGTTTTTTCCTGGAAAAGCGCGGGGAGGGAACGTGCCAGTTGGTGTGCACAGACGGCACGCTTTCCATGCCGGACTGCGTGCTGGTGTTTAAGGAGAATGGGTATGTATGAGTTTCGGTTTTTGCTGGATAGGTTCTGGGTGACCCGGGCGGAGAATAAGGACCTGTATTTTGCTGTAAAGCGGGCGCTGCCCCATTACCGCCGCCTTGTAAACGAACAGCTGGGCTGGAACCTGATTGTCAATGAAGCCGTGGTAAAACTGGAAAAAGTCCCGGCAAAGGCCATGGCTTGGATGGGAATACAGGAATTTCAAGAAAAGCTGGATTACTGTCTGCTGTGTGCCCTGCTGCTTTTCCTGTCCGACCTGGATGACGGAGAGCAGTTCCTGCTCTCTTCGTTGACCGAAGGGCTCGAGGCTCTCCTTGCGGAGGTGCAGCCGGTGGATTGGACCCGGTTTCCCCACAGGAAATCCCTGGTGCGGGTGCTCCAGTACGCGCAGCGGACAGGGATGCTTCTTGTCTACGATGGCGCCAGCGAGGGCTTTGGGAGCGACCAGACCCAGGAAGTCCTCTATGAAAACACAGGGCTTTCCCGGCATTTTCCCACACATTTTGGCCGCGATACCCTGCATTGCGCGTCCATAGAGGATTACGAGGCGTTCTTGTGGGAGGGGGAAGAAGCGGACCGGGGGCGTCAAAGGATTCAGCGGGTGTACCGGCAGTTGGCGCTGGCGCCGGCGCTGTACTGGTCTAGGCAGAACCGCAGCGATTATGAATATGTGAAAAACCAGCGTTCGTGGCTGAACCGCCACTTGGGGGAAGCCATGGGCGGGGAACTCCAAATCCACAGGAACGGCGCGTTTTTTGTGCTGGATGAGGAAAGCCGCTTTGGGCTGGTCCACCCGCGGGAGGCGGCTATCCCCGAGGCGGCGTTGCTGCTTTGCGGGCAGCTGCGGGAACAGGTTGCGGCGGGTGTTTACCCCCGCCAGGAGGACGATACGGTTTTCCTAACCCGGCGGGAATTCCAGCAGGAGCTTGCCCAATGCCGCCAGCGCTGCGGAGCGGGATGGGGCCGCCGCCTGCGGGAGCTTCCCCAGGAAAAGCTGGCACAGGAGCTGGTTGCCTACATGGCCGGTTGGATGCTTTTAGAGGAGCGGGACGAGGGCTTTTTGCTCTATCCCGCTGTTGGAAAATGGATAGGACACTATCCCGCCGGCTATCAGGGCGGGCCCGGAGAGGAGAAGTGGGATGAACCGCTGGAAGATGCATAGGCTGGGCTTTCTCAATTTTTGGCTGTATGATTGCGAGGAGTTCTGGATTCGGGATGGGCACTTTTTGCTGCGGGGCAACAACGCCTCGGGCAAATCCATCACCACCCAGAGCTTTATCCCCTTCCTGCTGGATGGGAATAAAAGCCCGGAGCGCTTAGACCCCTTTGGCTCCCGGGACCGAAAAATGGAGTACTACCTCCTGGGGGATGGGGAACGGGAAGAATCCACCGGGTACCTCTATTTAGAGCTGAAAAAAGACGGCGTGGAAGAGTACCTCACCATAGGAGTTGGAATGCGCGCCCAAAGGGGGAAAGGCATTGATTTCTGGGGGTTTTGCCTGTGCGATGGGCGCCGTATCGGGAAGGGCGGTGTCTCCCTTTACGAAACGGTGGGAGGGCAGATGCTCCCCTTGAGCAAGCAGAAGCTCCGCAACCTGATAGGCGATGAAAGCAACTGGGCAGAAACCCCCGGCACGTACAAACAGCTGGTCAACGACAGGGTGTTCCAGTTCCGTGATATCCGCCAATATGAACAGCTCATCCAGCTGCTCATCAAAGTGCGCACTCCCAAGCTTTCCAAGGAGTCCTTCCGCCCCTCTGAAGTGAAAAAGATATTGAACGAATCCTTGCAAGTGCTGACAGATGAGGACCTTTCCGCCATGGTCAGTACGATGGAGAGAATGGACGCCCTGGAAGACACGTTGCGTGATTTTCAGACCGCCCTGCGGGATGCGGCTATAATCCGCAACGAGTACAGCCGCTATAACCAATATATCCTTGGCAGAAAGGGCCAGGCATATCTGCAAGCCCACAACAATGCCCTGCGGCTTCGCAACCAGCTGCAAGACGCCAAAGAGGCCCTGGAACAACTGGAGCAGGAGTTTCGGGACCAGGCCCAAAAGCAGAAGGACGCGGAATCCCTTTTTCAGCAGGCAAAAGCCCAATATGCAGCCTTGGGAGAAGACGGCCTGGAATCCCAGCGCAAGCGGATGGAAGAGGAGGAGGCCGCATGCAGCCAGTTTGCGGAGCAGCTGGCAGAGGAGAGACGCCAGCTGGAGAACCTCCACAGCATCATCGACCGCTGCGAGGTGGATTTGCGCCAAAAGGAGCGCCAGCTTTCCGAGGCGCAGGACCAGCTGGAGTGCGGTATACGTGAGCTCAATGGGCAAAACGAGCTGCTGGCCCTGGGGGAGGAGCACCAACAGTATGCCAGGGCGCTGCGCCAAAGGTCCCCCAGGGCGGAAAGCCACAGCCTTTCCGCTGCCCTCCAGCAGAGGAAAAAACACATTGGCCAGGTGCTGGCGTGTTTCCGGGAGCTGTCCCAAGCCAAAGAAACCTATGACGCGGCCTGCCAGGCGCTGGATGAGGCGGATGCCGCGGAAATCCAGGCAAAAGGCGCTTTGCGCGATGGGCAGCTGCTGGAGCAGCAGGAGCGTGACAACCTCTTGGAAGCCGTTGCCCGTTGGCAGGACAACAGCCAGGAGCTCCGCCTTTCCACGGAAGAGCTGCCCAGCCTAAAGCGGATGGTCGTCCAATACCGCTCCCCGGCGGACTGGGCAGAGGTCAGCCGCTTTGTCGGTTCCCGCTACCTGGAGCGTCTCGGCAGGCTGCAGGGCGAGAAAAACAAAGAGGAGCTCCAGCTGAAAGAGCTAAGGCGGGCGCGGGAAGAGATACGAAAAACCTTGACGCTGCTCCGGGGGCAGCCGGAGCCGATTCCACCCCGGAGGGAACAGATTCAGGCCACCCGCGTGCAGCTGATGATGCGGGGCATTCCTCACGCTGCCTTTTACGAGGTCGTAGATTTTGCCCCGGAGCTGGGACAGTCTCAGCGTGATTTGTTGGAAGCTCAGCTTGCCGACGCCGGGATTTTGGATGCGCTGGTGATCCCCCGGGAAAACCTGGAGGAAATCCGGGAGCTGCTCCAGGAATACCCGGACCGGTTCCTGTCCCCAGACCCCCCTGTTCGAGACCCTATTACCAGTCTGCTTCCCGATGGGGATCTGCGCTTCCGGGAGACGGTTCTTTCCTGCCTGCGGGGCATTTCCCAATCCGACTTGCAGGCGGGCACCGCCCTGCTGCCCGATGGGAGATACCGCTGCGGCACAATCCAAGGGCATAGCCGCCAGGAAGGCCCTGCCGGCTTTGTGGGCGCCGCCGCGCGCCGCGCCAACCGGGAGCGGCAGCTGCGAGAGTGTGAGGAGCGGCTGGACCGTGCCGAAGCGCTGGTACGGGAAAAGCAGTCCGCCTTGGATGGGTTGGAGCGCCGTCTGGCAAGGCTGCAAGAAGAAAGGGAACAGCTGCCGCCGGCAACCGAGCTGGACCAGGCCTTGGAGATACTTGCCCAGGCGCAAGAAAGCTTCTCTGCAGCACAGGCCAGGAAAGAGCGGTGCCTGGACCAGGAGCGGGCTGCCAAACAGGCTGTTGCCCGTGTGGAGCAGCAGATCCGGGAAGGGAGCCGTGGGCTTCCCTATCTGCGGGCCGAGGAAGCCTATGAGGAGGCGCTGGATGCCGCGGAATCCTACCAGGCGCTGCTGGGTGCGCTGGGGGTCAGCTACAGCGATTGGATCCATACAGCCGACGCAGTCGAAGCGGCCGGGGACCGCATCGCCGAACTCCGGGACCAGGCAGATGTGCAAAACAGAAGCGCTGCGCAAACCCAAAAACAGCTGGAGCTGTCCCGGGCGCGGGTGCAGGCCATCCAGGAATTCCTGGACCGCCCGGAGAACAGGGCCAGGGCCCAGCGGCGCGCTGCGCTGGACCAGGAGATGGAGGCCCAGCGGCTGCGGATGAACGAGGCGGAAAAGCGCTGTGCCGCCCTGGAGGTAGAACGGCGCGCCAAAGGGGAGCAGCTCCGGCAGCGCAATGAACTGCTTTGCGGCGCGGTGCTAGAGGAGGATGAGCTGAAGCGGTATTTCCAAGAGGATTTGGGACTGGACCTGTGCCCCCTGCCCCAAGGCACCCTGGAGCAGTGCGCCGGGGAAGCCTGGGGAAAAGTCCGCCCGGAAGACCGGGAACGTACCCCCGAGCGCATGGGGGACGCCCTTCGGAACAATTACCTGCAGCACAACAATTCGCTTTTGAAATACCAGCCCAAAATCCAGCTGGTGTTTGAGGATGCCGCCAAGCCTGGGTGGCTCCGCCAGCGGCTATGCATCAGCCTTCAGTGGGAGGGGAAGGACCTCTCCCTCTATGGATTCCTCCAGGAGCTGCAAAAAAAGATAGATATGACAGCTGCCCTGCTGGAGGAAAAAGACCGTGACCTGTTTGAAAATATCCTGGCGGAGACGCTCAGCCATAAACTGCGGGCACGCATTGAGGAGAGCCAGCAGTGGGCCCGGAACATGACCAGCCTGATGGGAACGCTGGAAACCTCCATGGGGCTGACTTTCCGCCTGGAGTGGAAGGCCAAAAAGGCGGAAGGGGAATCCCAGCTGGATACGGAACAGCTGGTCCGGCTGCTGAACAAAGACCGCGCCCTTCTAACCCGAGAGGACAGCCAGCGGGTGTCCCTGCATTTCCGCGCCAAGGTGAAACAAGCCCGGCAAGAGGCGGTTTTGCAGGAGCAAATGACCAGCTACGCAGATTTGATACGGGATGTGCTGGACTACCGGGATTGGTACGAGTTCCATCTGCTGTACCAGCGGGACGGCGACCCGAGAAAAGAGCTGACAGACCGCGCCTTTAACAAATTCAGCGGCGGGGAAAAAGCCATGGCCATGTATGTCCCCCTGTTTGCGGCGGTTTCCGCCCAGTATCAAAAGGGCGGCCCCCAGTGCCCCTTGCTTTTGGCGTTGGATGAGGCCTTTGCCGGGGTGGATGAGCGGAACATCAGCGCCATGTTTGAGCTGGTGGGTGTGCTGGACTTTGACTATATCATGAATTCCCAGGCACTTTGGGGCTGCTATGCCAACGTGAAAAGCCTAGACATTGCCGAGCTGCACCGTCCTGCCAATGCCTCGGTGGTCGTTATACTGCACTATCACTGGGATGGCGCCCAGCGGGCCTTGGAGGAGGATAGCCCATGAAGGAGATTGCAGCAGCCTGTGCGGCCTATTTCCAAGAGCACCCTGCATACCATCGGATTTTAGTGCTCCTTTTCCAGAAGGTGAAAAGCTTTGGGGGCCCGGCGGGAACAGTCCGCCTGGATGACGCCACGCCCGAGGAATGCGATGCCGCCCGCGCTCTGTTTGGCCGCTCTTTCTCCGCGCCCCTCCGCATTAAAACAGCGGACTTTGAGGCTGCGCTTCAAAATACGCCTTATCGTGGCGTGACGTTAAAAGAGGTGCTAGAGTGCTACTTTCATACTGCCATTCAAACAAAGCGGGAAATCCGCAGCCAGGAAGACGCCCGCATCCTGAGGATAACCAAGGGGGCGGCCGCCTCTGTGGAGAGCCCGCTGTGCCTTCGATGGCTGGAGGAGCTTTCCACCCACCGGGGGGAGGGCTGGCAGCTCATCCAAAAGTCGTTGGCCAAAGGGGAAGAAGCGGTGGGGCAGGCCCTTTTGCAGGCGTGCAAAAGCATGGCTTGGCTGGAAGGCCATCCTGGCCGGAGGATTCGCTTGGCCGTCCTCAGCGCCTATGCCACATCGGATCCCCATGCCTTGGACGTCAATACGCTGGGTGGTAAGCTGTTTTTGCACCTCCTTTCCATGGGTGCAGGCGTCCGGCTGCCAACCGAAGCCGAGGCGCGGGCTGCCCTCTACTACAACTGGGGAATTCTGTGCGACAGCATATCCAGCCTTGTCACGCAGGTGGGACTCCGCTTGTATGTGGGAAAAGAGGAGCATCCGGCTTTCTACGCTTTCCGCCTGCGCAACGAGGCCTGCACCCTCACGCTGACCAACCTGGCTGGCTTAACAGGGGCGGACAGCCCATCCGGAAGGGCCTATCTGGTGGAAAACCAAATGGTGTTTTCCCAGCTGTGCGATGCTGCTGCGGGATTTCATTCACCATTGCTCTGTACCTCTGGCCAGCCTGCGATTGCTGTAATCCGCCTGCTGGATTTGCTGGTTTCCGCGGGCACAGACCTGTTCTATGCGGGCGACTTTGACGGGAAGGGGCTGTCCATCGCTTTGCAGCTTCTGGAGCGCTACCCAGACCGCCTGCGCCTGTGGCGAATGACAGGGGAGGATTACGCGCAGTGCCGCTCGGAGGTGCGGGCAAGCGACAAAAGCCGCGCCCTTCTCCGAAGCTGTGAAAACACAGTCCTGGCTCCCGTGGCCCAGGCCATCGAGCGCAGCGGCTTTGTTGGGTATCAAGAGCTGCTGCTGCCACAGCTGCAAAGGGACTTGCTGCAAAATGGATCAGGCCCAAGGCGCGTGGAAACAGGCCCCAAGACCTGCTGCTGACAAAACCAGGAGGAGCGCGGCGATTCCACCGCGCTCCTTCACTATTCTGAAAGCTCAGGTTCTTCCAGTTCCCGCCTGCTTCAAATCTTCAAAATCCCCCAAATGCCGCAAGTCCACGTGGGAGGCGTCCACGCCCTCCCCGGGGCGCTGGGTTTGCTGGGCCAAGGTGGCGGGATAGCGGCCCTCCAGCTGGCCCCGGGCGCTTTCTGCCCGGAGCAGGCACACCTGCTCCAGCGTCTCCACCGCCAGGCGGTGGTCCTCGTAGGAGCAGAAGGCCGTGGGGTCGGCTTCTACATAGGGGGCGATCAGTTCCGCGGCCTGCCACAGGGCGGCGGACAGCTCCCCGTTCTCCACATACTCCGCGAGGAACCAGCCAAACAGCTCTTGGTACCGCAGATAATACGCATCCACCTGCATCAGCTGGTGGTAGAGAGGGCGTTTTGTCATGTGCTCCCCGGGGGCGGGGGTGAGGATGGGATAGTTTAGTAAAACATTTGGGTCTGTGATGGGGTCGGTCATGCCCAAGGCATAGGTGCCAAAGGCCAGGTTGTAGTCCCAGGGCAGCATGGAGAGTTTGCCCTCCTCCTCGTAGAGCAGGTAGTTGTGGCCGGTGTGGCCCAGGTAGCTGTCCCAGTTCATGACGAACACCTGGCCCACAAAGTACCGCAGCACTTGCTCCACGTCCACTGCCGTTTCCAAATCCTCTCCGCTGTTTAGGATTTTCAGGGAGTCCACCAGCCGCTGCCGGTCTGCCGGGGAGGGGTCCAGCTTGGCGTTTTCGAAGATGCCCGGGTAGTCCTCTGGCTCGTCGGTGGTGTAGCGCAGGTGGACGTCGGCGTTCTCCTCTGCCAGGGAGCGGTAGTCCGGTTTGTAGAGCTGGCCGTGGTTTGCCCCAAAATTCCGCCGGGCAAAGGCTTCCTCCGGCTCCTCCACCGCCAAAAACAGACCCCAGGGCTGGCCGTTCACCGTCACCCACACAAAGCTCCGCAAGGGTGTGGGAACGCCTAAAAACTCCATGATGTCAAAGGCCAGCCAGGTTTTCAAGTAGCTGTTGTCCTGGAAGGAAGCGTCCAGGGACAGCTTATCCAGGCCGTGGTAGCTGCCGTCTGTGTAGTGGTCAAACTCCAATTTTAAGCTGTAGCGGGAGAGGCCGTACTCCGCCGTCAGCCGCAGGGAGTTGTTCCCCTTGGCCCGCAGGCCCACCTGGCGGAAAGCTTCCCCGTCAATCTCCACCGTGGCGGGGATGTACTCCTCCTCCGGGGCGGACGCCAGAAAGGCCACCCAGTCCTCCACTTGGATGTCCACCCGGTGGACGCGGCTTCCGTCAAACAACCTGGAGACGTAGCCTGGGTTCTCCCCCGCGGGGAGGATGGCCCCGGCTTTGCCAGCCAGCCCCAGCAACAGCACCAAGGCCGCCGCTAGCACAGCCGCCCCCAGGGCGATTTTTCCCATGTGCCTGCTGCAAACCATAGCTCACCCCATGTAGTCGCCGTTGTAGGAGACCAGCGTCACCCGGCTGACGCCCTCCATGCGCTCCAGCTCGTTGACAAAGGAGGCGTCTCCTTCTTTCAGGCGCACCTCGTAGTTCAGCTCCACCAGGCCGCTTTCCACTGCCTTGCTTTTCAGGCTCAGCCGCTTTACCTGGGAGGCCACAAAGGCCCGGGCCAGCTGCTCCGCCTGCTCCCCCTGGCAGTGGAGAAGGAGGATGTAGGGCGTCTCCGGCCCCTTGCGCTTGGAGAAAGCCAGCAGCACCACCCCAATGAACAGGCTGCCGCCCACCGCCAGCACCAGCAGCCCCGCCGCCAGTACAATGCCCACGGCGATGGCCCAGAACAGAAAGGCGATGTCCATGGGCTCCTTCACGGCGGTGCGGAACCGCACAATGCTCAAAGCGCCCACCATGCCCAGGGAGAGCACAATGTTGCTGACCACCGTTAAAATCAGCAACGTGGTGATGAGGGACAGGGCCACCAGCGTCACCCCAAAGCTGGGGGAGTACATCACCCCGGCGTAGCACTGCTTGTAAATGGCGAAGATAAACAGTCCCAGCAAAAAGGAGAGGACCAGGGCGATGGCCATGTCCAGCAGGGGCACGCTGTCCATGTTCTCCAAAAAGCTGGATTTGAAAATATCCCGAAACGTCATGGGGCAACCTCCTCAATCATAGCGGCGGCACAGGGCGTACTTGGAGCAGGCCGTCCCCTGCCGGTTGGGGACCTGCACCGCCAGCTTGACAATCTCCGGCAGAAAGGCGTCGTATTTCACTTCCACCACGGCCAAGCCCCCCAGGGCAGGCAGCAGCTTTTGGGGGATGAGGAACCGCTCCGGCGCGCCTGCCCGGATGTCCCCGTCCAAGGTGACCCGCACATTCCCCGGGGCGTAGAGAAAGGCCTCCCGGGTATAGCGCACCACCGTTTTTGGGGCCAGCCCCCGGCGCAGCTTGGCGTAAAACTCCCGGGCCAGGGGCTCCTCTTTTTCCAGCAGGAAGGCGAAATCCCCCCGCAGCAGCCGCTCCCCCTCCTCCCGGGAGAGCCTGCACGACCCCTTACCGCACAATCCCTTCACCTTGTATTTCTTCTCCAGCTTGAAAAAGGCGGGCTTCTCCCCGTAGTACCGCAGGCGGAACTTCTCCCGGCGGTTCACCCCGTCCAGCTTTTGCCGCAGGGCGGTGTCGTAGGGGTCGTCGTAGTAGAGGCTCACCACCTGGTAGTTGCCCTCCGGCCCGGCGTGGGGGTCACGGGGAAAAAGCTTTTCCAGCCGCTGGGAAAGCACCAGGGCTTCCCGCAGGTTCACCTGGTGCTTTTCCTCGTGGCGCAGCCGGGGCTCAGTCGTCGTAGCCGGAATCGCCATAGCCGCTGTTTCCTCCATAGTTGGAGCTCCCGCCGTAGTTGGAGCCTCCGTCATAGCCGGAGTCCCCGGCAGGGGCCTGGGGCTGGGTGGGAGGCGTGTAGTCCGTCACACCATCGCTGCCGTAGCCGTAGTCTGTGTCCACCACCGGCGGGAGTGTGGGCTGGACAGTCGCCGGGGTGGGTGTGGCCGGGGCAGGGGTGGGCGCGTAGTCGGTGACGCCGTCGTTGTTGGGGCCATAGTCTGTGTCGTTGTAGTCGGTGACGCCGTCGTTGTTGGGGCCGTAGTCCGTGTCGTTGTAATCGGTAACGCCGTCGTTGTTGGGGCCGTAGTCTGTGTCGTTGTAATCGGTGACGCCGTCGTTGTTAGGGCCGTAGTCCGTGTCGTCGTAGTCGGTGACGCCATCGTTGTTGGGGCCATAGTCTGTGTCGTTGTAGTCGGTGACGCCGTCGTTGTTGGGGCCGTAGTCCGTGTCGTTGTAATCGGTGACGCCGTCGTTGTTGGGGCCATAGTCCGTGTCGTTGTAGTCGCTGGCTCCCACCGGCGCTTCTGACGCTTTGGGCGAGGGGGACACAGCAGCGCCGTCGTCCTCCACCACCACGGTGGAGCCCAAGGACAGCCCCTCCAGGGCATCCTGCGCGCTGCGGCTCATGTCCTCCAAAAAGTCCTCCCGGGGCTCCTGGGAGTCATCGTCCAGCTCCAGCACCACCCGGCGGGGGTGGCCCTCCACTTCCTCTACAAAGTAGCCGGCCGCGTGGATTTCCTCCACCAGCTCCTGGACTACCACCTCGCAGTCCTTGCCGATGTAGTCGGGGTAGGCTTCCACAATCTCCCGGCCGTCCTGGTTATCCCCTTTCAGGGCCACCACCTTGCCGGACTGGTTGTAGTGGATTGCGATTTCCGGGTTCACCCGCAGGGTGAGCACACCGGCCGTGACGCTGCTCTCTTGGGGCTGGGCGCCGCAGCCGGTGAGAAGGGCCGCCAAAACAGCCAGGGAAGACGCCGCCGCTAAAATCTTTCTTCTTTTCATGGTTAATTTCTCCTCTCGTTTGTGTGGCTTTGTTTTGCCTTACATCCGTAGAATACGGGGGCGGAGAGGGAAAAACGGGGTGGCGGAACAAAAAATGGAAAAAAGTTCCAGCCATGGAAAAGGCCCCCGCGCCGGGCGGGAGCCTATCCTCAATCGTCATCGCCAGTATCGTAGCCGGAATCTCCCCCATAGTTGGAGTCCCCGCCGTAGTTAGAGCCGCCGTCATAGCCGGAATCCCCGCTGGGGGCTTGGGGCTGTGTCTGGGCAGGCGGGGCGTAGTCGGTGACGCCGTCGCTGCCGGGGCCGTAGTCCGTGTCCTGGT
>UMIY01055560.1_pt1 | contig 19801 bp, 17 predicted proteins | sample 1965921 | NCBI WGS metagenome assembly UMIY01 (sample SAMEA4836134, study PRJEB28245) | human gut metagenome | biome: gut microbiome; material: fecal sample | place: Denmark | collected 2008
AAAACTTGTCAAAGCAGGAGAAGACTTTGAATTACCTGCAAATGAATTCACAGCACCAGAGGGACAAGAGTTTAAAGCATGGTTGGTAGATGGTCAAGAATATCCAGCTAAGACAAAAATCAAAATAAATAAAGAAACAACAATAAAAGCAATTTGGCAAGATAAGCCAATAGCTCCAAAGCCAGAATATAAAAACAAAAAATATGAAATAAAATTGACTCAAGCATCAAACGGAAAAATTACTATCAATCCGACTGAGGCAAAGGAGGGCGAGCTTGTCACAGTGCAAGCTTTGCCAGACTATGGCTATGAGCTTGAAAGCATAATTATTCTTGACAAAAATCAAAAATTAGTGCCAATGAAGGCAAATCAATTCACAATGCCAAAGGGCGCAGTAAGCATTTATGTTAAGTTTAGAGAGCTAGCTCCTGCCATTTACCCAGAAATAGACGAAGAAAAACCTATTGAAAATAAAAGACATAGAAGAGATTGGCGTTATGATAGATATGATGAAGATAAAAATACAAATGAAGAGGAAAAATCTAAGGCTGAAAAAGAAATAAAATCTGATGAATCAAAAGCCATAATCACAATTGGTTCGCAAACACTTGAGAAAGTTGATCAAGGCATTCATACATTTAAGAACATGGACTCGGCTCCATATATCAAGCGTGGAAGAACCATGCTTCCACTAAGATACTTAGCTGAAGCTCTTGGTTACAAAGTATTTTGGCTAAATGAGACAAGAACTGTTGTCATTGTTGACTTAGGATTAAGGGTTGAAATACCTGTAGATACAAATCTAATTATTGTTAATGGCGTTAAATACACAAGCGATCTTAAGCCAGAAATCGTTCACCATAGAACCATGCTTCCTATAGCGAACATTGCAAGAGCACTTGGACTTAAGGACGGCGAAGACATTATTTGGGATGATGTCAATAGGCAAGTGACTATAAATAAAAAATCAAACAAATAAAAAACTAAGGCTACTCATTAATTTGAGCAGCCTTATATTTTTTCTATATATTTATTTTTATCTATAAATTATTTTTCTTCTTCTTTCTCTTCCTCTTTTTCCTCTTTTGCTATCTCTTTTTCTTCTTTTGATCCAGTCATTATCTCTTGATATATCTCCATGAATAGACTTAGGTCTGCCTCTCTCTTGAAATTATCTGCAACTGATTGATAAAAGTCTTCTGCTAAATTCATAACGACTTCTTTATTTTTATCACTCGCAGTAAGTTTAATTATTAAAAGTCCTTGAAAGATTGCTCTTACAACGCTTGCGTCGCTACTGCCATAAGTGAATAGTGGGTGCATAAACTCAATTAAGACATCCTTAAAAGATTTGCTTGTATAATAAATTCTTGCCTTGCCATCAGTTTTGATATAGTGATGGTTCGAGTCGACTTTAGCAAGATGCGAAAGAAGTATAGAAAGCTTTCTTGTGCAGTGTATAGCTGTGTTTGGGTCGTTAATGCCTGGTGATAAAGCACGAGCAGCGATCTCGGCTATCTTTCTTAAGCCGACCTTATAATCTTCATCAGAAATTCTTGTTTCGGTGAAAAGAAATTGTTTTTGAATTTTTTCAATTGTATCGTCGTCAAGTGAATCTTTGCTCAAGTAGCCAAGCGTTTGTTTTTGAGTAATGAAGTCGCCTTTAGAAACTTCTATGGTAAATACTATGTCTTCATCTTGAATTATTTTTTTAATTTTTTCTATATCAATAATTTCAAGGTAGCCTGATTCGGGCGCAGAAATTCTTTTTTCTTTCTTAGTCCACTCAGCCTTTTCTAGCAGTTCAAAATCACGGTCTTCAAGCTCTTTGTCTATCATCTTATCAGTTTTATCTGCAATATCTTCCAAAAGCTTGCTATAATTAACTCCAGATAAAACATTTTGCACGAAGATTACAAAGTATATCGCACCCCATATAGCGTAGATAACACCTATGGTTCCGGCGATGACAAGTCTTTGATCCTGACCAGACTTCATAAAGTTTAAGCTTACTAGACAATAAACGAAGCCGCCTATAAATATGCCTAATACCTTCATAGTTATTTTTTTATCTAAAAAATTCTCAACGCTTCTTGGCGTGAAGGAGTTATGATAAAGCGTAAAAACTGCTAATATTGTTGAAAATGTAAAAGTAGTTATAGTTAGTAGGGCCGATACAAGTGACGAAAGAACTGTCATTGCAAGCTCAACGCTCGATAGCATGATGTGAGGCACATACTTAGTAAGTCCCGAGTAGCTGCTGTCAATGTAGGTTACAATTGCAAGCAGAATTATTGAATAAAAAATATATTCAAGGCAATAAATCCACCTTCTGTTATTATAGAAAAATAATTTAATTTTGTTTTTCATATCCTCACCATCCTTTTATTTATTATAGCACATATTTTGTTAATAAAAAAATATATATTGGGTATATATAGTTAGCAAGAGCTAATAAAAATGCTGTTAGAAAAAGAGGTGTATTATGGAAAAAATAATTGATTTGGATATGACTGTTGCTGATTTAGTAGGTAAGTATCCAGAAATTAAAGATGTACTAATAGAAATTGGCTTTAAAGAGTTACAAAATAAACTTATGCTTAACAGCGTTGGTAAGTTTATGACTTTAAAGAGAGGTTCTGTTGTTAAAAACATTAGCATGGATCATATAAAAGAAAAACTTATTGAACATGGATATACTATTAAAGAGAGCGAAATAAGTAATGATGACAAAGCTAGACTTGATAAGCTTAAGACGTTTATCGAAAGGCTTAGTCAAGGAGAAGATATTGACAGTGTTAGGGCAGATTTTGCTAAAGAATTTTCTGACGTTGACAGTAAAGAGATAATGAAGGCAGAAGAAGAGATTATCGCCTCTGGTGTGCCTATAAAAGAAGTGCAAAAGCTTTGTGATGTGCATAGCGCTCTATTTCATGGAGCGACTGAGACGGAACAAGGAAAAAAACTTAAAGCTATTGACGAAGTGGGACATCCTATATATAATTTGCATAAAGAGAATGATGTAATCGCGGATTTAATTGATAAAACGCTTTCACTATTAGATAAAAATGATTATAAAAGTGTTGATATTGAAAATCTTAGAAAAATTCGTGTGCATTACACAAAGAAGGGCGATTTAATTTATCCACTACTTAAGGTTAAATACAATATTCCTGGGCCATCAGATGTTATGTGGTCTGTTGATGACGAAATTAGAGATGCATTTAAAAAACTTGATACAAATAATAGGGATGAGGCTTGGGCTGAAGCTCTTAAGAAAAATCTTCAAAGAGCGAAAGAAATGATTTATAAGGAAGAAAACATATTGTTTCCGACTATTGAAGATAAATTTACTGATGAAGAGTGGCACAATATATATGAAGATTTCAAAGCGTACAGCGGAGGCCTTAGAGCTGATGATGAGTGGAAGAGAGATACTTTAGATACTGACGAAGTGAAGTCATCTTATCAAAGTTCTATGATTGAACTAAAAGGTGGACACTTTAGACTGGATGAGCTTGAAGCGCTTTTAAATATGATGCCTTACGAGATTACTTTTGTTGATGCGAACGATATAAACGCTTTCTTTAATGACAATGGAAGAGAAAAATTATTCAAAAGACCAATGACAGCCATTGGACGTGATGTATACAGCTGTCATCCGCCAAAGATTGAAGCCATGGTTAGAGAAATAATAGCTATGTTTAAGAGCGGAGCAAAAGATCAGCTTGGTATATGGATGAATAAGGAAGGACATGACTGTTATGTTTTATACATGGCAGTAAGAGATGAGACTGGTAAATATCTTGGCACTATGGAATTAGTTCAAGAAATGGATTTTGCTAAAGAACATTTTAAAGATAATAAATAAAAAATATTTTGATTAAAGGACTTGAGGCAATTGCATTAAGTCCTTTTTTGTACATAATGTTTCTTTGAGAATTGATTTTTTCACTTGATTGTGATAAAATGTATACATAATGGAGGGGATGATATGAAGAACAAATACGACGACGCTATCAAAGTTCTTGAGGACAACGGTATTAAATACGAAGCTGTTGAGCATCCACCAGCATTTACGACTGAAGACGCTGACAAGTATATCGAGGGTAAAATCGGATGCAGAACAAAAACTATGTTTATGACTGATCAAAAGAAGAGACGCTTTTACATGCTTGTTATGGACGATAAGGACAGGCTTGATATGAAGGAGTTCGCTGAAATTGTAGGTGAAAAAAGAGTGAAGATGGCTTCGGAAGAGACTTTATTCAATAAACTTGGCAATGAAGCGGGATGCGTCTCACCATTTGGACTAATTAATGATGAAGAAAAAGAAGTTCAATTTTATTTTGACAACGCTATATTAAAAGAAGAGATAATGACTTTTCACCCAAATATTAACACACAGACATTATTCTTCAAGACTGAAGATTTATTTAAAATGCTTAAGAATATGGGTTACGAAGTTCATTTTGTAGATTTAAATAAATAATGAAGAAGAAAATATTTGCTCTAGCGATTGTAATATTGCTAGCGATTCTAGCTCTTTCACGCATAGAGACTACTGAAAAATACAAAGTTATAGATGAAAAACTTGGCGAAGTAGAGATGACTTTATCTAAACCAATATTTGCAAGATTTTATAATAAAGTTACTTTTACAAAAGATAATTTATCTAAAACAAAAAATTTTGATGGCAAGTACAAGCTAAACATATACAAAGTCGACCTTGGCAGAGTTAACGATGAGAACAAATTTGACATAGCCTTTGGAGTTTACTCGATAGCTCCTTGGCACAGGACGCCGTCGAAGCGGGTGTTTTTATATAAGGTAGATAATTTAGACTTGAAGCCAAAGTTTCGCTGCTCAAGGCTAATCAATCCAATGTATGATTTTATTTTGTTTGATATTGATGGTGATGGTTATGATGAAGTCGTATCTATTGAAAAATACAAAGGTGTTTACTCGATCGGCATATATAAGCAGTATAATATGCTCATAGAGCGAATCGCGACTAAAAAAATAAATTTTCGCCCAACTAAATTAGTGAAAGATAAAAAATTATATATAGAGGGTATAAATATAAAAAGGGAAATTAAATTTTCTAAGGAGGGTATTGATTTAAAATGAAAAAAAGATTATTAGCAGTGATTTTAATATTGGTGATGAGCTTAAGCGCATGCTCTTTGCCACTTAATAAGCTGGGTAAAGACGAAAATAATGAGAACAGTAAAGATGATGGTAAAAATGAAAACATTGAAGTGGGTGAAGCAGACTTAAATGCTTTACTTGGCTACGATGCAGAAAAATTATTGAACACTGAAGAAGTAAAAGACTTTGAAGACATTGACATCGAAGCAAATGTGAAGCCATATGATGTTCCGAAGGATTCTAAGAGTATTGGTGGTTTTGATCAAGGTGAATATACTGGAGAATATAACGCTAAAATTATGAAAAATCTTGAAGACAATGGATTTTTTATAGATTACGAAAAATCTCAACAGCCATTTGGCATTTATGAAACTAATCAATATATTGGTCATAACAATTTTATCACTACTGACTCCATCGTTCACTTGTACCATATTATTTATCTTGGCATGATGGAGGATATGGAGCAAAATTCATTGAAGCAAAAACTTATAGCTCTATCAAAAAATTGCTTGGACAATACTTTAAGTGATTACAAAGAAGCAAAGGGCGAAGAAAAAGATTTGACTTTGAGAAACGCAGCATTATTCTTATGTGCGGTAGACTTACTTGAAGCAAAGTACGATGGAGAAGTGCCAAGCGAAGTAAGAGACTTAGCTGACAAAGAGCTTGAGAACATCAAGGCAGAAGGAAATGCTGTATCAAACATAACAGGCAACGAAATTGATTACTCTCAATTTAAAGTTCGTGGCAATTACACTAAGAACGAAAACTTAAAGAAATATTTTAAAGTTAATATGCTTTATTCACAAGAGCTAGTGCATTTAGAAAATCCTGACAAGTCTATAAATCTAGAAGCAGTTAAACAAGCTATGCTTATATCGAGAAGCATGCTTAAGGATGAGGAAAGCTTTAAATTATGGCAAGACATATATAAACCAATTAGCTTTTTAGTTGAAAATACTGAAGATACTACTCCTATAGACATATACAAGAGCATTAGTAAACTTACTAAAGATAATTCACTAGAGGCAATACTTGAGAAAAATGTTGTAAATGCTGTCGCTGATGATATCGCAAATAAAGAAGATCCAAAGATTAAACCAGATTCAGGAAAAGTTTTTGCTTTCTTGCCACAAAGAGCAGTTGTCGATAACACTTGGCTACAAAAATTAGTGGACACTGATCCACAAAGCAAAAGACCAGTCGTTTCAGGCGTTGACCTTATGGCACTTTTAGGCAATAGCCTTGCTGAGAGACTTACTCTTACAAACGAAGACAATTTGAAGTGGGACAAGTTTAAAGAAAAATACGAAGAAACAAAGGCTATGGTAGATGCAAGAACAGATAAAGAAGAAAAAGCAAATATTTACAGAACATGGCTATGGGTTTTAAAAGCATTTAACAATGAGTACGGCGAAGGTTATCCAGATTTCATGAGAAGTGAAAAATGGCAATACAAAGACCTAAACACAGCACTTGCATCTTGGGCACAATTAAAACACGATACAATTCTTTATGCAAAACAATTTGGCGCTGAGTGTGGTGGCGATGAGCCGATGGACATGAGGCACTATGTTGAACCAAATGTAAATCTATATAGAAGAGTTAAGTACTTAGTGGGCTTAACTATGGATGCGGATGAAAAATATTCTTTATTAAATGATGAGCAAAAAGCAAGATTAAAAGATTTTGATAATATGCTTGAATTTTTAATCAAAGTTAGTATAGAAGAGTTAAAGGACGAAACTACTAGCGATGAAGATAATGAAAGACTTAAAGTAATTGGCGGAGAGATGGAAAATATATTCATAGCTTTTAATAAAGATGAAAGCGGCGAAGAATTTGAAATTCCTCCAGTTGATAGAGACACAGCCAATGTTGCTGATTTACAAAAAATTGGACCGAATGTGGTTGACAAACCAGAAGGTTCATTCTTAGAAGTAGGTTCTGGAAGATTCTCGACTATATATGTCGTTTATAGACTTAATGGCAAGTATTATCTAGGCAGCGGCTCTGTAATGAACTATTATGAATTTTATTCTGACCACAGACTTGATAACAATGAGTTTAAGGAAATGCTTCCAATTTATGATGAAGGCGAAAAAGACAAGATAGAACCATTCTTTAAGAAAGAATTATTTACAAACAAAGTAGAAAGTTTATATTAATATAAAGGGAGAAATTTATGAAATACATCAAAGACGGCAAATCATATATCGTTAGAATCGATAGAGGCGAAGAAATTCTAGACAAATTAAACGAATTTGTTAAAGAAACAGATTTAAAGGCGGCTACTATAATAGGTATAGGCGCTTGCTCTGAAGTAGAATTAGGTGTTTATAGCGTAAAAAAGAGAAAGTATAGCAAATACAAATACGATGGTGAATTTGAAATTCTTTCGCTTCTAGGTAATATTACCAGAGAAGGAGATAAGCCATATGTACACCTACACATCATGATTTCTGATTCTGTGGGCATCACAGTTGGTGGTCACTTAAATAAATGCATTATAAGCGGCACATGCGAAATTCGTATTGATGAGTGCGAAAACGCTTATCAAAGAAAAATCGATGACGAGACAGGCATAAAGATTATAGATATATAATCGAAGAGTATTTTTTTAAGCAAGTTCATTAAATTGGACTTGCTTTTTATATGTAATTCATTTTTTAATATGATATTAAAAGATTATCTCTAATTAAACTAGTAAATTGAAATAAATATTTCGCACATCTAAACAAATTTTCCTATTACCTTGAATGAGAAAAAAATATGTGTTATAATAAATTAAATGCTATATAGCGATATGGAAGTGATTATTTGTTAGATAATGATTTTTTAAAAAGAGTATTTAAAGTAGCTTGGCCATCTGTATTAGAGAGCGTGTTTATAGCTTTAGCTGGTATAATCGATACATACATGGTATCAAGTCTAGGTACATATGCGATATCGGCAGTCGGTTTAACGAATCAACCTAAGTTTTTGGGTCTATCGATATTTTTTTCGATTAATATTGCAGTTTCAGCACTTGTTGCCAGAAGAAAGGGCGAAGAAGATAGACGTAAAGCAAATGAAGTTTTAGTAACCGCCTTTTCAGTTGCCATGATTTTATGTGTAATCATTTCGACTGTTATGGTAACATTTTCAGATCAAATTCTTACACTTGCTGGTAGTAAGAGCGACACACACGATTATGCGATAGAGTATTTTAAAATTATTATGGGATTTAGTATATTTAATGTTATAAGCATGGTGATAAACGCATCCCAAAGAGGTAGTGGCAACACTAAGATTGCCTTTACAACGAATTTGGTCTCTAGTATAGTAAACATATGTTTTAACTACATACTTATCAATGGAAAGCTTGGATTCCCAGCAATGGGCGTTAAGGGAGCAGCCATAGCAACTATATTAGGTACTTTTGTTGCAAGCATTATGAGTATAAGATCTTTATTTAAAACAGGCTCATATGTTAGAATTCCTTTTATATTAAAGTATAAAATTAAGCCAGCTTTTGATTCTTTTGTGAGCATAATGAAGCTGGGACTAAATATGTTTGTTGAAAATCTTGCGATGAGGATTGGTTTTTTATCGACAGCACTTATGGCAGCCTCACTTGGAACTGATCAATTTGCAGCACATAACGTTGGAATGAATGTATTAAGTATAGGTTTTGCCTTTGCTGATGGGATGCAGGTGGCAGTCGTTGCATTATCAGGCGAAGCTCTTGGTGCTAAGAAATATGATGACGCTGTTACATATGGAAAAACTTGCCAAAAAGTTGGCTTCATTATATCTATAGTTTTATCTGCGATATTATTATTCTTTGGCAAATACATCTTTGGTGCATTCTTTAAAGATAAGGCAGTTATTGATTATGGAGTAATGATAGGTAGATTTATAACTGTTATAGTTATATGCCAAATCTCGCAAATAATTTATGGAGGCTGTTTAAGAGCAGCAGGAGACGTGAAGTATACGCTTATTTCATCTATTGTGAGCGTTAGTATCATACGTACTCTAGTTACTTATGTATTAGTAAATGTATTTAAGCTTGGACTAGCTGGTATTTGGCTTGGAGTGTTCTCAGACCAATTCTCAAGACTAATCTTTATGAGTATAAGATTTAGGCAAGGCAAATGGGTTGAGAAGAAGATTTAATTAAAATTTAAGAATTTATATAAAAATAATGATGTAGACAAAAAATCTACATCATTATTTTTACTCAAAATTAATTTTAGTAATTTTCTACAAATATTTCGAAGTGAGCTTGTGGGTGATCACATGCAGGGCACTTCTTAGGAGCTTCCTTGCCTTCATACAAGAAGCCGCAGTTTAAGCACTTCCATATGTAAACGTCGCCTCTTTTGAATACCTTGCCTGCTTCGATATTTTCGATAAGCTTTTTGTATCTGTTGTAGTGAGCTTCTTCAACCTCACCTATGTGTGTAAATACAGCGGCTATTTCATTAAAGCCTTCTTCTTTTGCAATTTTGGCAAATTCAGGGTAAATATTAGTCCACTCTTCATTTTCGCCTTCAGCAGCAGCCTTCAAGTTAGCTAAAGTATCTTGAAGCGCTACTGGATAAGTACCAGATACTTCGATAGTTTCGCCATCTAGCTCGTCCTTTAAGAACTTGTAGAATCTTTTAGCGTGTTGTTCCTCATTTTGAGATGTTTCTAAAAAGATGTTTTGTATTTGTACATAGCCATCTTTTTTTGCTTGAGATGCGTAATAACCATATCTTATAGAAGCTTGTGATTCGTTAACGAATGACTTCATAAGGTTTTCGCATGTCTTAGTTCCTTTTAATTTCATAAAAATACCCCCTCTTTTTTTATGATAAATTTATTATATATCAAATAAAATTTTTTGTAAAGCGGGGTTTATGTATAAATCCAAATAAATATTATCAAAATTAAATTAAAAATGCTTGAAGAACTACCTATATTGTGATATAATTGAGTTCATGTTTAATAAATATATATAAGAAATATCTATAGAAAAGAGGAAAAATATGAACATAGTCAATGAAGTGCAAAATTTAAAGAAAGACAAAATCAAACACAAATACAACTGGAAAGAGATAGTACTCATCATCATCGGCATAACACTTGTTGCCTCAGCGATACATTTCTTCCTAGTGCCATCGAACCTAACATCAGGAGGCGCATCAGGTATCGCCATAGTTTTAAGTCACTACATACCACTAGGAGTTGGACCCTTATTTATTTTAGTAAACATAGTTTTATTCATCATGGGATTCATCTTCATCGGTAAAGACTTTGGCACAAGAACCATCATAGTTACACTTGCCTTATCCGGACTAGTTTGGCTGTTTGAAATAATATTTCCAAATCCAAAGCCATTATCAGACGACTTATTTCTAATAATCACACTAGGCATGATAATTCAAGGCATAGGAGTTGGTATGGTGCTTAACCAATACACATCGACTGGCGGTACAGACATTATTGCCAAGATTATGCAAAAGTTTTTAGGACTTGACTTAGGTATAGGTTGTGTTGTTGCGGACCTTGTCGTTAGTATCTTCGCTGGTTCTGCCTTTGGTATGAACATCTTCCTTTACTCTGTTATGGGCGTTATAATCAACGGAGCAGTAGTTAGCATCACAATTAGTGGTCTTAATACAAGTAAGCTTTGCTACATCAATACAAAAGAAGTCGAACTCGTATCAAAGTTTATCATAGAAGACCTAGATAGATCCGCAAACCTTATCCCATATAAGGGCGCTTATTCAAAGAAGGATAACGTTTTGATACAAACAGCAGTTTCAACACGCGAGTACATCAGACTAAAAGAGTTCGTTAACGACGCGGACCCAACAGCCTTCGTCGTAACAAGCAGCGCAAACGAGATACTTGGAGAAAAGTGGAGAAGATTTATCTAATTTAATATTGTATATAGACTGAGCTATTTACTAGCTCAGTTTTTTTATGCTATAATATAGATAAATTTAATCTATACAAGACCCACTATGTATAGATTAATCTTTAAGTGTAAAACAGATATTATATGATATAATATTAATGATGGTATAAGGAGAGTTATATGCAGACGAAGGATTGTATTGAAAAATATAAAAAAGATTTTGAAGAAGAAATAAAATCTCTTTTTTGGACGAGTGATGGTGCTTTGAAGAAAAAGATTTATGGCAAGGTTAAAGAAGAAGCTCTTAATGAGATTGTAAATGATGTTTTTGTTTATGATGATGATTTGCTTAAGTCATTAAATTTAAGTGCGGCTAAGATAAGTGTTTATTTGGAGACGAAGTACAAGGCGGTTGATTTTAGAAGCTTTGTTGCGCCACTATCGAGGATACTTTTACCGGTTGCCATATCTTTTATGACTTTCTTTTTGAGCGCTAAGTCACTAAAGTACTTCAAGATTGAAGAGATTTTTGGTGTTACATTAAAAACATTTTTTGCTTTTGCTTTGAGCGCCATAGTCATCGGCATGCTCTTTAGTATTTATTATACAAAGGTTAATGAGAAGAAGCTCTATGCTATATACATAAGGGATAGGATTAATTTCGAGATTGAAAGACTTCTTATCCAAGTGAAGAAAGAGGTGTAGTATGGCTTTATTTGTAATTATCTTCGCCATAGTTATTTCGCTTATCAATGGCGGAAGGATAAATAATTTATTTAAAATGAATTTAAGGTATACATGGTTTTTATTGCTAACAGCTATTATAAATATCGCTGTTCTTGTTTATATCACGAGATTTAATTTTATTTTTAGACGCGAATTGATCATGATATATCCATATATCAATATTTTTACTTTTTTTGTAATGATATTTTTTGCGATTGCTAATAACAAGTACTTCGCCTTTAACATAGTGGCGATCGGTCTTGCGCTTAATTTGATAGCGATGATTAACTATGGAGGTTTTACGCCAGTAGTTAAGGATGCTCTTTTATATAACGGATCTGCTGGCGAGCTTGGCTTTTTAGAAAAATCTTTATCGATGACGCATACGCTTTCTGTGAGCGGAAAAACTTTTAACGCGCTTGCTGACACTATTCCACTTGGTAAGTTCACTAGCTTTAGGACTATAATTAGCATTGGCGATATATTTCTATCGCTTGGACTGTTTATGCTTGTTGAAGATGTTATGAAGAGGAGATCTTAGATGTTATTTAGAAAATTTACAATTTTTCTTCTTTGTTTCATAAATATGCTTTTAGGGTCAGTCGCTTGCAAGCAAAAAGCAAAAGAGATTAACAAGGACAAGTCTTTAACTTATGTTTATGATGTAAAAGAAATTCCGATTATAATTCAGAAAAAAGAAGAGCCCATAAAGACAAGCAAAGTGCAAATATTTGCAGCTGGCGATTTTATGCTTCACGGCCCACAACTTTCGGGCGCTGAGCAAGGCGATGGCACTTATAATTTTGATGAATATTTTAAATATTTACCAAATTTTAAAAATGCTGACATGGCTATGATTAATTATGAGACAACTGTCTCGGTTGATGGAAAGCTCACTACTTATCCAATGTTTTCATCGCCTGAAGATAGTATTAAAGCTCTTAAAAATCAAGGTTTTGATGTGATTTGTACTGCTAATAACCACGCTTTTGATAAGGGCTTCGCTGGTGTTAACAAAACTATTGACACGATTAAAAAATATGAGATGGACAATATTGGCACGTATAAAGACAATAATAATATGCCTCTGATAAAAGAGGTCAATGGCATTAAATTTGGTATATCGGCTTATACTTATTCAATTAATGGCTTTGAGAAAAAAGTTCAAGGAACTGACAAGGCTTATGCGATAAATTTTATCGACATGGATAAGATTAAAAGAGACATTGCTTATATGAATGAGAATGATGTTGATGTAAAACTTGTTTATATGCACTGGGGCAACGAGTATCAGCGCAAGCCGCATCAAAGTCAGATCAAGGTTGCAAACGAGTTAAATGCTCTGGGAGTGGATTTGATTTTAGGTTCGCACCCACATGTTATACAAAAATCAGATATTATCGAAGCGCATGGCAAAAAAACTTATGTTTGCTACTCTATGGGTAATTTTGTATCGAATCAAAGAAGAGAGGGCATGGGACAGCGCTTTAGCGAGAGCGAGCTTATGATGGAAGTGATAGTAAATAAGGACAAAGACGGCGTAAGCATAGAAAAATTCGAAGCGCATCCACTTTGGGTTGACAAGTACCGTGCGAATGGTAAGAGCCACTACAATGTTATTCCTGTGAAGGATGCTCTTGACGGAAAGATTAAAGTAGACAGATTTAATCAAATAAAAGCAAAATTATTAGAAAGCCTAGACGATTTTAATGAATTATATAAATAGGAGATGGTTTAATGTATTTTGAAGATGAAATGACACCAAAAGAAAGGATGATTGCCTTTTCAAAGGGCGAAGCAATTGACAGATTACCTGTAGTGCCAGATATGGGGGTTACTATGGCATGGTACATAGGTAAAAAGACTAATGATTATTACACATCATCTGATGTAATCACAGAGACTGAAATTGCTTTATTCAATCGCTTTCATCATGACAACATCTGTGTGTCAACAACACTTAGGGGTATGGCTGAAGCCATGGGCTCGGTAATGAATTATCCTGATGACAATATCTCTAATTTGAGAGAGCCAGTTGTTAAAACAGAAGAAGACCTCGATAAACTCGAGCTTATCGATCCATGGAAGGATGGTCACCTACATGTACTACTAGAGGCGCTTGAAAAAATTAGAGATGCTCTTGGCGATGTAGCTGACATAGGTGCATCAATGACTGCACCGTTCACAGTAGCCGCATCAGTACTTGGCACTGAGAATATGCTTAGATGGATTGTTAAGAAAAAAGAAGCTTTTCACAGACTTATGGATATAATCACAAGAAATAACGCTGAATATATTAAAGCTCTTGGCAAAATTGGTTTCGGAACAGGTTTTTGCGACCCAGTATCATCAACATCTATGATTAGACCTGCTCAATACAGAGAATTTTCTCTGCCATATTTTAAGAGAAACGTTGAAGATGTTAAAAAATATTGCGGTGGCGCTCCCACAATTCATATTTGTGGTAAATCAAAAGATATCTGGGAAGATGTTGTTAGCGCTGGTGTTGGTAACTTCTCTATAGATAACTGTGAAGACCTTGCCGAAGCAAAAAGAATTATGGGCGATAAAGTAGTTATCACAGGCAATGTTCCACCAGTTGATGCGGTTTATCTAGGCAACGACGATATTATTAAAGAAGAAGTTAAAAAATGCGTTGCAAAGGCTTGGGACTCACCAAAGGGTTACATTTTGTGCACTGGCTGCCAAATTCCAAAGAACAGTCCTATAGAAAACATTGATTCATTCATGAAGTGGGGCAGATATTACGGTAAAATGCCTATGGATACATCAAAATTAGTATAATATTTTTTTATAGACTTTCGATAACAGAAATAATTTTTCGCAATAATGTGCGTGTAGCTAAGCTATATGCACATTTTTATTGTATAAATTTCATGAATACCACTTAATTACATTGATTTGATTAAGTTTTCTAGCTGTTGTATAATATTTAACGGTGAGAGCGTGAAAAAGATAGGAGATATTAGAGTGTACTCATGCACTGCAACAAATGAAAAAGAGTATACTGATTTAAATTTGGATATAAACGAAGAAGACTTATTCACTGATGCAAATCTTTATAAAGATGTGGCTCAAAGAATGAGCCTTGGTTTTGATATAGTTTTTTATCCAATTGTAGGCACTATGGAAGGCGAATTAGCTGGCATGATGCTTGATAAAAACGCTAATCTTAGAAGATTCATGGAGCTTGACAGTATTGATGAATTATATAATTTAAAAGATTTTGTTTTTAATTTGGAGCACTTTATCACCATGGAAAAAGCCATGGCGAGTGAAGAGGCTCCTATTTGTTTTAAATTAAACGGTCTTTTGTCATTTATTTCTCAAGTGATAGATATATCAAAATTTCTTCTTGCATTTAGAAAAAAATTAGACAAAGAAAAAATTTATGCTTATTATAGAAGAAATGTTTTAGATTTATTATTAAAGCTTGATGAAAATAAGGTCAAAATGATTTGCCTAGCTGATCCTATACTAAGCGTTGAAACTGTTGGACCAAAGATAGTTAAAGAACTAGTGAATGATTTTTATTACCCTCTTATTAATGATATATTAAATTTTACAAATTTTAAATTACATATCTGTCCTAAATTAGGCTTTGCCTTGTCAGATTTAGGACTATATAATGAAATGAAGCTAGAATGTGACGAGATGAGTTATCAAGAAGCGCTTATAAACTCGTCTTATAGAATTTTTACTAATAGATGCTTTAAAATTTTAGGAAAAGTTAAAGTGATTACAGTTTTAGGGGGGAATTATGAATAAAAAGGAAAGATTATTAAAGATACTTCACGGCGAAAAGACTGATAGACCAGCAGTTATCTGCCCAGGAGGCATGATGAATCCATGTGTAACAGAGCTTATTGAAAAGCATGGCATTGATTTTGCAAAAGCAAATTCAAACGCTGAAGAAATGGCTAAGCTATCCAAATTTGTAGTTGAAGAGAATCTTTTTGAAAATTATGCTGTTCCATTCTGCATGAGTGTTGAATCAGAGATGCTTGGCGCAAAATGCGTCTATGGCACTAATGAAGAGGAAGCTCACATCATTGAATATGCCATGGATAAGATAGATATGGATAAATTAAAGAATATTAAGGTCGAATTTAGCAGGGAAGATGCTTTAATCGGCGCGATAAAACTTCTTAAGAATGATGATATCCCTGTTATTGGCAATATCACTGGACCATTCTCGGTCGCAACTAGTGTAGTTGAAGCAAGAGAGGTTTATGTTGGACTTAAGAAGAATAAAGAAGCTTTTGAAGCCTTTATGAATTATATTTCTGATGTGATAGCAGATCTTGCTATAAAAGAAGTAGATGCAGGAGCAGATTTAATCGCAATCGCTGATCCAAGCGGTACAGCTGAGATACTTGGACCAAAATATTTCGAAGAGTATCTAATTCATTATGTTAACTACATTATTGACAAGATTAAAGCACATAAGGATGTGCCAATAATTATTCATATCTGTGGCGATATGAAGAGCGTTATCGACATAGTTGAAAAAATTCATGCTGATGCTTATTCATTCGATGCGATAGTTAATCTAAAAAAAGCAAAAGAACATATACACAAGCCTGTCATGGGTAATGTGTCAACATATTTAATCGAAAATCAAAAACCAGAACAAATTTCAAAAGTTGCTAAAAACAGAGTAAAAGATGGCGTGGACATCATTGCACCAGCCTGTGGACTGGGCATGGGCTCGCCACTTGAAAATGTTAAAGCAATATTAAAGGGAGTAGAAGATGCCTAAAATTCACATACTAAGTGATGACAATGTAATTACAACGAATGGAGAAAAAACATTATTAGATGTATTAAGGGATAATGGTTACTTTATCGAAGCGCCGTGCAATGGCATGGGCACTTGTAAAAAATGCAAAGTAAAAATAATAGACGGTTTAAGTGAAGAGACAGTTCTTTCATGTGAGTACAAAGTAGATAAGGATATAGACCTAGCTTTTTTTGATGAGGGCAAGGCAGAAAATTTACTTACATCAGATATAGATAATTTTGATACAAGTGATTCAGTACTTACTATGAAGACTCATTTTTTTGAGGATAATAGAGACACTGACAGCTCTTGGGAAGATGAGTACGAAAAAATCTTTGGACATATCTCATTTAATGTTTTGAAAAACACAAATTTTTCAAAAGGCGAGAAGCATGCGATATATCTAAATGATGAATTGATAGCCATTCGCGATAAAAGTGATGACAAGATATATGCGGCTGCAGTTGACATAGGAACTACAAGTGTTGCAATATCTGTTCTTGACCTAAGTCACGGAAAAGTTATTGAAAGAGCGTCCTTTGTCAATCCACAGATAAGTTTCGGACTAGATGTTTTGTCAAGAATGAGCGCCGCCATCGATTTAAAAGAAAATCTTTATAAGATGCAAGAGCAAATCACCAAGGCCATCGAAGAAGCAATAATAAAAATATTTAAAAAATATAAACTTGATATAGATAGTTTATATGAAATTGTTTTTTCAGCTAATTCAGTTATGATGCATATACTTATGGGAGTCGATCCAACTAGTCTTGGCATAGCACCTTATAAAATTGTAAGTTATTTTAATTTTGAGATAGATGCAAAAGAGATTGGCATGAAGCTTGGTAAGTACACAAAAGCATTTACAATACCATCGATCTCGTCTTATGTTGGAGCCGACATACTTAGCGGCGTTAATCACATAGATATAGAGCACATTGATAAAAATATCATGTTTATAGATATAGGTACAAATACAGAGCTAGTACTTAAGTATGAAGATCATTACTACGCTAGTAGCTGTGCGGCTGGACCAGCACTTGAGGGCATGAATATTGAATTCGGTTCGAGAGCTGAGCTTGGCGCGATTGAAAATGTTTTCTTTGATCTTGATAGCGGAAATAAAAATATCGTCGTCATTGGCAAAGAAAAAGCTAAATCCATTTGCGGCTCAGGTGTTTTAGCTGCGATACGTGAAGCTTTAAAGATAGGTTTAATTGATTACAGGGGAAGATTAATTAAACTAGAAGACCTTGATGAAGATGACAAGAGAAGACCATTCTTAAAGGAAGTGGATGGAAAAACTGTTATCGATTTAGGCGATATCTACATGACTAAGAAAGATATAAGAAATATTCAGTTATCAAAAAGTGCGATTATGTCCGGAATTGTTTTATTATTTAATAAGCTTGGCATGAGCGCTGATGAAGTTGATGATTTATTCATCGCAGGTCAATTTGGTTATCACTTATCAAAGGACATGCTATTAGATACTTATTTTATACCGAAGATATCAGAAGAAAAGATTTCTTATCTTAAAAATACTTCGCTTGATGGCGCGATCAGCGTAGTATTATCAAAGAAAAAGAGGGAAAATCTTTTAAGTTTAAGCAAGAAGATAAAGTTTTTGGAGCTAAGTTATGATGAAAACTACCAAAAAGCTTTTATTGACTGTTCATATTTTAAATAGGAGGTAAATATGACAAAAGAAGAGTATTACAAAATTCTAGACGATTATGTTTATGAGTATGAAGACGAAAAAATTGCCGAAGTCGCTCAGAACTATCTTGATGAAGGTTATGATGCACTCGATGCGATTTTACATGGATTAGTTCCTGGAATGAAGAGGGCGGGGGACGCTTTTCAAGAAGAGGAATACTTTGTAACAGATTTACTACTTTGTTCAGATGCGATGAACAATGCACTTGATGTATTAAAACCACACTTAGAAAAAAATGAGCTAGAGCACAATCATACTGTAGTTATAGGTGTAGTTGAAGGAGATACGCATGACATTGGCAAGAACTTAGTTAAAACTATGTTTCAAACACAAGGCTTTGAAGTTATAGACTTAGGAAGAGACGTCGAAGTTCATAAATTTGTTGATGCTGCTGAAGAGCATGGCGCAGAGATCATCTGTTTGTCAACACTTATGACAACAACTATGAGAAATATGAGAAGAGTTGTTGAAATTCTTGAAGAAAGAGGCATAAGAGATAAATATAAAGTTATGATAGGCGGAGGACCTATTTCACAATCGTTCGCGGACAAGATTGGTGCCGATAAATATACTATCGATGCGATTGAAGCCGTTAAAGCTGCTAAGGAGTTATTAAAAATAAATTAAAAAGTAGGAGGAATTTTTGATGGACGAACAAACATCAATCAAACCTAATGGATTGGCACTGATACCATTCATTGTATTTATAGGTTTTTTCTTATTATCAGGAATCATTTTAGACAAGATGGGTGTAGAAATGGCATTCTACCAAATACCATCACCTATCGCTGTACTTATTGGAACTATCGTTGCGTTCTTAATGTTTAAGGGCTCGATAGATTCTAAATTTGACGTATTCGTTAAAGGATGCGGTGATGACAACATCATCATCATGTGTCTAATCTACATCTTAGCTGGTGCTTTCGCAACACTATCTAAGGCATCTGGAGCTGTTGACTCAGTTGTTAACTTAGGTCTAAGCATAATACCAGTTCAATTCATAACAGCAGGTTTATTCGTAATCGCTTGCTTCTTATCAATTGCAACAGGTACTTCAGTTGGAACTATAGTTACAGTTGGTCCAATCGCTGTAGGTATCGCGCAAAAAGCAGGTCTACCACTAGCTTTAGTTTTAGGAGCACTAGTTGGTGGATCCATGTTTGGTGATAACTTATCAGTTATTTCTGATACAACTATCGCTGCGACTAGAACACAAAATGTTAACATGAAAGATAAATTTAGAGCAAACTTCAAAGTAGCGCTACCAGCTGCAATAGTTACACTAATTATCTTATTAATAGTAGGTAGATCATCAGGTCCTGTCGATCTAGGAGATTTAAAATATAATTTTGTTTTAATCTTACCTTATCTATTCGTACTTATAGCTGCTCTATGTGGCGTTAACGTATTCGTAGTACTTACACTTGGTATAGTTTTCGCTGGCGGCGTTGGTATTGGAACTGGTTCATACAATGGACTTGAACTTTGCCAAAATATTTTCCAA
>UMIY01038442.1_pt1 | contig 19739 bp, 17 predicted proteins | sample 1965921 | NCBI WGS metagenome assembly UMIY01 (sample SAMEA4836134, study PRJEB28245) | human gut metagenome | biome: gut microbiome; material: fecal sample | place: Denmark | collected 2008
CTAAGGTCGCAAATTGCGACCTTAGAATTTTATATAAAAATTATAAAATGTTAGCATTTTTATAAATGTGGTTCCATATTGGAACCACCTATTAGAATATAATAATTCATTTGATATCACAATTTGTGATATCAAGTTACTCCTTTTCCATATACTCCTCAAACTCCTCTTCTGGCATTGGTTTTGCATAATAATACCCTTGTATTATGTCGCACTCTTTCTCCAAAAGATAATCTCTTTGCTCTTTAGTTTCAACTCCTTCGGCAATGGTTGTTAGTTTTAATTCTTTTGCCATTGTTAAGATATAATCTATCATATTTTTCTCATTTTTGCCTATTCTATCTACAAAAGATTTATCTATTTTTAAGATATCTGCTGGCATATCTTGTAAAGTACTTAAAGAAGAATATCCTGTACCAAAGTCGTCTATAGAAATTAAAAATCCCAATGCTTTCATTTTATTCATTATTTCTATAATATCAATTCCCGCTTCTATCGTGGCACTCTCTGTGATTTCCAAATCTATTTTACTAGTATCCACTCCATATTTTGCAGCTATCATCATATATTTTTCTAAAAAATGCTCATCCAAGAAATGCTCTCTGGATACGTTTACTGAAATAACAGGCTCCTTACCATATTTCTCTTTCCACATTTTCATATCGCTACATACTTGCTCAAAAACATATACATCTAATTTTAAAATGAACTTGTTTTTTTCAAATAATGGTATAAATTCACTTGGTGACACCATTTTTCCATTATGCTCCCATCTTACTAACGCCTCTGCTCCATATAACGTTTCATCTTTTGCATATATTTTTGGCTGATAGTACACTTTAAACTCTTTATTTTCTAAAGCCTTATTCATCTCATGCTCTATTCTACTTTCTTTTTCTAACTCCTTCTCCATCTTTCCATCATATATATGGTATTTGTCAAACACATCTCCTTTTGAAACAGAATGCGCTATTATAGCTTTATCCATTGCTTCTGCAATATTGTTATCTGAATCTGTTAATTTATATATTCCCATATTTACAGAAAGGTTATACACATTACTATCAATCTTTAAGTTTTCTATATTTCTAACCAGTTTGTTTACTATTTTACGAATATTATCTTCATATTCAAATAATACTGCAAAATAGTCATTTGAGTATCTACTTATTAGACTTTCTTTTCCTAATATTTTCTCCAATTCCTCACCTATCCCATATAAAATAGTGTCTCCCATTTGATATCCATAGGCTTTGTTTATCATTTTAAATTTATTTATATCTAATACCGCAATGTATTGAGTAACATTACCTTCTTGCGCCTTTCGTTTTTCAAGTATTTCCTGACCTTTTTTTCTAAAATAATAGATATTACCTTTTTTAGTAACTGGGTCTATATATGCATATTCAAATAATTGCTTTTGTTTTTTATTATTTGAAATTACTACATAAATACAAATAGACAAAATGATTAAAATTACTATTATAGCTAAAATAAAAGTAGTAAGAAGAGCACGATTTATCTCTCCTGCGATTGCTTTAGATGGTATAAATGTTGCAAGTGACCAATCATTTACTCCAATTGGCTCATAAACCATATAATATTGCCCGTCTGTGGTTTGCAATCTTCTTGCTCCTGCCTCTTCATTCCTAATGTTTTCTTGTACTGTGCTTTTATTGGTTTTAAATCTTTCTTTTGAGCTTCCCACAAGCATTTGCTCTATATTATTTACTAAATTTCCTGTTCCTTTGTCTGTATTGGCACTTACAATAATAGCTCCATCCTTATCTACAATATAGCTAAAGCCTTTGCCTTCAAATATTTTATTCGAAAAAGTATCTTTGTATGAGTCTGTTTTTACAATCAAAAGAATTGCTATCTTTTCGTTTTCCAAATCAATCATTTGAGAATATATGGTTATTTCCTCGCCGTCTATTCTGCTTTTCATATTTTCTGAAATGTGAATATCATTATCTGAGAAAAATTTTTCTACTTCATCAGAATAATCTTTTTCGTAGCCATCATTTGTTATTGTTCTACCATCCTCATACATTATTGCCATTCTAATAAAATGACTTGTAATATCACTTCTTTCATACATATCAAATATTTTTTTGCTATCCACAATATTATCCGCTAATATCTCATTTGTAATAGATTGCAAAATTGCCTTTTGCTCTGTTATCTCATTTTTCAGATTATCAGCATCATTTTTAACAATAGTTTCTATACTATTGTTCGTATTTGCTTCTATTCTATTTAACATATATGTCATATACGCTATTCCTACAGCTATAAGGAATACAAATATAAGAATAATAATTACAATTTGCTTTTTATTTTCTTTAGACATTTTCGCCTCTCTATTTCCCTCTTAAAAAAAACGATTTTTATTGATTTATCATACTTTCTAACAAGTTTATTCTCTCCTCCATATCTCTTTTTCCATCTTCATATAACTTTTTTAGTTTTTCTCTATCTTTTTCGAGTCTAGATACAGTAACAGGAACTTTTGGTGCAATTACCATTATTTTACCTTGCTTTTCTAACTCATTAATATGCACTTTTAAGTTATTGTACCTTTCTGGCATTGTACATAGTTTTTCCACTAAATTTGGATACTTATGATAAACCCTTTTATATACTTTTTTCATAGTATTAGAAATCTCTGGTTTTCTATAACCTCTATCTCGTGTTAAAACCACCAAAATGTTTTTGTGACCTTGCTCTAACGCCCAATCTACTGGTATTGGCATTGTTACTGCTCCATCAAGATAGTGAGCATTTCCTATCTTGACCATTTTTGAGCAAAGTGGCATGCTAGAAGATGCTTGTACTACTTTAAATATATCATCTTTGCAATCATTTTTTTCTACATATTCAGTAATACCTTTTTCGCAATTTGTTATTACAGGAATAAATTTTTGCTCTGAAAATTTGAATGTTTCGTAATCAAAAGGATATGCTTTTTTAGACAAATCATCAAATAAATAATTATATCCAATAATTCCTCCTTCTTTTCTTAGTGCTTTCATTCCTATGTATCTTGGATTGTCACAATTTTCTATATTTATTTTGGCACTTCGCTCTTGTTGCTTAGATATGTAATTCATACCGGTTAGCGCTCCTGCTGATACTCCTAATACGTAATTTGCTTCAATTTTATATTTCATAAGTACATCCAATACTCCAGAGGTATATAAACTTCGTAATGCTCCTCCCTCTAATACTAATGTTAAATCTTGCATTTAATTTTCACCTTCTTAAAATTAAAAATTTATACATATTATAACATTTATTTATAACTTTTCTAGTATAAATTTAAAATTTACTTATATTTTAACCATTACTTTTATTAATATTCTTTTTGTTAATTAATCTGTTAAAATAATTAATTTAGTGCTATAATTAGTTTACAAAAAATAATGAGGGAAAAGCAATGAATAAAAATGGGAAAATAGGAATATTTGATTCTGGCATAGGCGGAGTTACTGTTTTAAAAGAAATATTAAAAATACTACCAAATGAAAATTATATATATTTTAGTGATTCTAAAAATAATCCTTACGGAGATAAGACTGATGAGCAAATAAATTATTTATGTGAAAAAATTGTAAAGTTATTCATAAAAGAAAATTGTAAGGCAATCGTTATAGCCTGCAACACCGCAAGCGCAAAATCCGCCAAATATTTGAGGGAAAAATATCCGAATATGAAATTTATAGCAATAGAGCCGGCGTATAAAATGGTGCATGATTATTCATATGATAATCCTACTTTAGTGATGGCAACTAAAGGGACTATCCAAAGTGAAAAGTTTAATCTTTTATACCATAAATATGATAATCATAAAACAATATTACTTCCTTGCGTAGGTTTAGCTGATATAATAGAAAATGGTAATAAGGAAAGAATTAGAGAATACTTAATAAATAATTTAGAGCAATATAAAGGCAAAATAAAAAATGTAGTTTTAGGTTGCACTCACTATCCATTAATACAAGATTTAATAGTAGAAGTTTTAGGCGATGTTAAGTTCTTTAATGGAGCACCTTATTTGGCAAAACATTTAAAAGAAGTTCTAGTAGAAAATGATTTGATAAATGAAAGCACATCAAGAGGAAATATAGTTTTTTTAGATTCCTCAAATGATGTGCAAAAACAAGAACGATTCTTTAATCTTATAAAGACCTAGCCGCTTTACAAAGGGATTACATATGCAAAAAACCGTTATAAACTTATATGTTTATAACGGTTTTTGTATGTTTTGGGTCTATCCCTATTTAGCGTAATCTACAACTCTTGTCTCTCTAACAAGATTTACTTTTATTTGACCAGGATATTCCATTTCGTCTTCTACCTTTTTAGCGATATCTCTTGCCATAATAACCATTTTATCATCTGATATTTTTTCTGGTTTAACAATAATTCTAATTTCTCTACCAGCTTGTATAGCAAAAGATTTTTCAACTCCGTCAAATGAATCTGCGATTTTTTCAAGAGTTTCTAGTCTCTTTATATAGTTTTCAAGAGTTTCACGTCTTGCACCAGGTCTTGATGCTGAAATAGCATCAGCTGCTTGTACTAAAACTGCTTCTATAGTTTGAGGCTCTACATCTCCATGGTGTGCTTGTACTGCATTTATTACTTTGTCATTTTCTTTATATTTTTTCAAAATTTCTACACCAATTTCAACATGTGTACCTTCCATATCATGGTCTAATGCTTTACCTATATCATGTAATAAACCAGCACGTCTAGCTAGTTTTGGGTCTAACCCAAGCTCTTCTGCCATTATTCTAGCTAAATTAGACACTTCTATAGAATGATTTAATACGTTTTGTCCATAACTTGTCCTATATTTTAATTTTCCAATTAATTTAATTAAATCTGGATGTAAGCCTACTACACCAGTTTCTAAGACAGCTCTTTCTCCTTCTTCTTTTATTGTATTTTCAACTTCTTCTTTTGCCTTTTCTACCATTTCCTCAATCTTAGCTGGATGTATTCTTCCATCTTCAATTAATTTTTCAAGAGCAATTTTAGCGACTTCTCTTCTTAATGGGTCAAAGCCAGATATAACAACTGCTTCTGGTGTATCATCTATTATTAAATCGATTCCAGTTAATGTTTCTAAGGCCTTTATGTTTCTACCCTCTCTACCGATTATTCTTCCTTTCATATCATCATTTGGAAGTGATACAATAGATACTGTAGTTTCAGATGTATGGTCTGCAGCACATTTTTGAATTGCATAACCAACAATTTCTCTTGCACTCTTTATTGCCTCTTCCTTAGTCTTACTTTCAAAATCTCTTATAACTGCTGCTTTTTCTGCAGTCATTGTTTTTTCCAACTCTGAAAGTAATTTTTTCTTAGCTTCTTCTGAAGATAAACCAGATATTCTTTGTAATTCCGCCATTTGTTTGTCTATAATGTCCTTTATTTCTGCTTTCTTTGATTCTAGTTCTTCTTCTCTTTTTGCTAAATCTCTTTCTTTTCTGTCAGCCATTTCTAGCTTTCTTTCTAGATTTTCTTCTTTTTGAATTAATCTTCTTTCTTGCCCTTGTACTTCGCCTCTTCTTTCTCTAATCTCATCATCTAAATCTTTTCTTGCATTTAAAATTTCTTCTTTCGCTTTGAAAATTTCTTCTTTTTTATTGTTTTCAGCTTCTACTTTAGCCATTTCAATTATTTGTTTGGCTTCATTTTCTGCACTCTTTAATTTAGATTCAGCAATTTTTTTCCTCATAAAAATACCAACAAAAGTAAAAACAATTGCTGTGATTAGAAATATGGCGATATAGATTATTATGTCCATAATCTTATTACACCTCTTTCTATTAAATTTTCAATGTACAATAAATATATCTAATATGTAAAATATATTTCTTCCCACATATATATTTTATATTTAATATTCTCTTATGTCAAGTATTTTTATAAGGATTTTTTGTCTCAGAATCTTGTTTTTGGGGACGGAGGAAAAAAACAAGATTTTAAAAAACTGAGCCATACATTTGTATGACTCAGCTTAAGGATTAGTTAGTAACTATTATAAACTTATTCTTTGTCTAAAATCTTGCACCATACGCCTATATTCTGCATTTGGCAAATCACTGATTTCTTCTGGCTCATAAATTCTTGCCGAATAGACTAACATACAATTGTTTTCATCTGCCACACTAATCATCTGATAATGAGCAAATGTCAGATAATCAGCTTTTCTTGTTACAAGATAAACATCATCTCCTGGCTTTAAATTGAATATTCCGTCGTTAACTTTTAATCCACTAGAAATAACTTCTATACTCCTAAAATCAGTGTTAAAATCGGAAATGCATAGCTGATTTTTTATCCTTTTGGCGACAAATAATGTACACACATTATAAATTTGCTTCAAGTACTTAGTCTTCACACCATACATTCTTGCCTTCAGAGCCATGGTTTTATCAGCAGTCATTAAAATAACTTGCTCCTTATGCTCTGCGCAATATTTCACAATGCAATCATCTGGAGTTTTTGACGTCTCATCAATGAGGACTGGAATAAAATCTTCTTCATTTTCAGCAGCCATTGCCAAAATATGCCTTGCATCTATTCCAGCATTGTCATTGATTTTCTGTAGTGCCTCAAGCTCTGAAATTGTAATACTTGTTAAGATAATTTTATCTCCTTTTTTACAAATTTCAGAAATTCGCTCCATCAGAAATACGCTACCACAAATTGATGCATCAATGACGTAACCGCTTTCGAAATGAATAGAACTTTCAAACTTGCTTACTTGATTATTTGACTTAATTCCTTTTTTGTTACACCTTAAACGCTCTAAAACTTCTTCCATCTCCTGTGGGTGTTTAGATAAGCTCGTTTTAATCTCAGTTGTCGATAAATTTGTTGCTTCTGCAATTTCTTTGTATGAAGTAAAATTCGTAGTTTTTACAAGCTCGTAAATCCGTTGAAAGTCAGCCTCGATTTGTTTTTGTGTTCTTTTAGCCATGATTATTTCTCCTTTGTAATTTTTTGATAGTTTACTTAAATGAAAAAATAGTTACTTACTCTACTCCTTTCTTTCTGCTCAATACGAGCATTTTTTGTTTACATAAATTGTAACTACCTTTTAGTATAGCACAAATATTGATTTTTGTAAAGTTAGCAAAACAAGGTAACAGATTAAAATCTGTTACCTTGTTTTACTTATTGTATAAATTGTTAAGCTCTTGGATGTGTTTTCTTATATATCTCTTTTAATCCACTATCTTGGAATTGCATATATACCTGTGTTGAAGATATATCTGAATGTCCAAGCATTGTTTGAATTGCTTTTAAATCTGCACCATTTTGTAATAAATGTGTCGCAAAAGAATGTCTTAAAACATGTGGAGTAATGTCTTTTGTAATATGTGCTTGCTCTTTATAATATTTAACTATTTTCCAGAATCCTTGTCTAGTTAATCTCTTTCCATTTACATTTACGAAAAGGGCTTTTTCGTTCTCGTCTCTTATCATGATAGGTCTTGCATCATTTATGTACTCTCTTAATGCGGCTATTGAAATTGAGCCTAGAGGTATATTTCTTTGTCTATTTGCAGATTTACAAGAAATAAATCCTTCTTCTATGTTAACATCTTCTATATCTAAAGAGATTATCTCTGTAACTCTCATTCCTGTTGCATATGCAACTTCAAGCATTGCTTTATCTCTAGTTCCTTTTAAATCAACATCTTTTGGCTGACTTAATAATTTTTCTACTTCTTCTGATGTCAAAACACTTGGAACTCTTTTTTCTACTTTTGGTGATTGAATATTCTCAGTTGGGTCACGTTTTACTTTTTTTACTCTGATTAGATATTGATAAAATGATCTAATTGATGCTAAATTTCTTGATACTGTAGATGTTTTTTTGCCAATTGTTTGTAAATGTTTTAAGTATTCATTTATTTGTTTTACATCTACTTTCGCATAGTTTATATGATTTTGGCTTAAGTAATTCTCATATTGATGAATGTCTCTGCTGTATGATTGTAGTGTATTATTTGCTACTCTTTTTTCATTTTGTAAAAAATCCAAAAATTGTTTAATCTGTTTTTCCATTTTTGTCATTACCCCTTCTTCTTTTTATTAATATCTAATTATTTGTAATTTACATAAACATGTATATGTTATATCAAATTACAAGAAAAATGTAAATACTTTTTTTAAATTTTTTAAAAGAAATTTATACAAAGCATAAGTAAATTTGTAGAAATGTACACTTCAATTAATGAAGCAATCACAAGTAGTATAAGTAACATAATTGAAATTAATGTATGCCTTATTATTTCTATTTTTATATTCTCTCTTCTTTTGTCTTTCATAATTGACTTATATAACTTTATGCAACTCACAGCCATACATAGTATCACTGGAATGAATATTAAGTTTTGCAAAAATATTGTAGTAAATAAAAATAATATACCTTTTTGCGCCCCCAAAACTCCAATAATTGATGCCGCTGTATAACCTATACAAAATCCTCTAAATAGTACAATACCTAAGACTATTGGAATTCCTATTACCGTTGAGCCAATAAACCACATACTAGCAATCAAAACTATATTATCTCCAAGAGAATTTTTTATTAACTCAACTTTGTCTATGTGATAATCCTGTTTCAACGAATTTATAAAATTGTTTATGTAACCTTGTATGTCTGTAGACTGGCTCTCATTTGTATTATTAAAAAAAATAACCCCTGCCACAATTCCTATTATAAAAATAATTATAACAATTATGTAAGATTTCAAGTTTTCATAAATGTGGTTTAAAATTTTCTCTTTAAAATTTGTCTTTTTTCTTCTATGTACTTCTCTCATTTTATCTCTCCTTAGCAGAACATATTTATACATAATGTCTATTCGATAAAATGATTTTTAGAACTATTTTTTTGTGCAAGTTTAGCTAGCGGTTAGTTTACCATAAACTCCGCCGCCTCCAGATTGTATCTTTACATTGCCTTCTCTTGCTGCTATCACAGTGTTTGCTATTTTTTCTCCAACTACTGCTTCTATATCATCTTTAGTTAGTTTGTGTAATATATTCATTTCTGTTTCGAATGTATTTAGTAATTTATCTATTGTTTTCCCTCCAAGCCCAGGCATAAATGTAAGTGGGATTTGATAAATATATGGTGGTCTAAAACTTGGGCTTTTCGTTTTTTCTTTATCCTTTATTGTTTCTATTCTATCTAAAACTCCCATTGTAATTTTACTACTGTCACAATCTGGGCAATGAGTAACTGGTGGTTTACCTTCTATTGGCTTACCACATTTCTCGCAAAATGTTCTATGATATTTTCCAAGTTTTGGGTCTAATCCGTAGTTTGCTAAAATCTTTCTTCCGTCCTCATTCTTTAATGCTTTTAATACTTCTTTAAAGCTTATTCCATCTAACAACATTTTATTATATTCTCTTGCTATTTTAGGTAGAGAATGTGCGTCTGAATTAGTTAAGAATGTGCGTGTTTCAAGCTCTGATATTTCATCAGCTAAATATGTATCTGAGCTTAATCCCAATTCTATAGCAAATATTTTATCAAATTTTTCTTTAAATATTTTGCTTAATCTATCTGTGCAATTTCCATAAAAGCTCTTATGTGGTGTAAAAGCATGTGCTGGAATTAGTACACCATTGTACTTTTCTACAATGTCAATTAATTTATATGCTGATATATCTGCTCTTTGCGAGCTTAATGTCATATTATGGATATGATTTTCCATTTCTTTAGAAAATCCTTTAATATCTTTTAAAGTAGGAAAATAGCAAAGGTTATGCGCACTTCCCGTCTTTCCCTCATCATTTATTTCCGCTGTCTCTATTTCGCTTCCTAGAATAATGCAAACTTTATCTTTGTATATAATTCCACCATCTTCTATCTCGTATGCCTCTCCTGTTTTTAAGAAATTCTCTATATCTTCTATTACATATGGTGATGCCGAGTCTATAATTCCTACTACATTAATTCCTTTTCTGTCAGCACATTCTTTTGCAATGTTTGCAAAATTTAAAGAGCGCGCTGCTGTTATTTTAATTGGTTTACCGTTTTCGCTTCTACCTATGTGTACATGTAAATCTGCAAATATTTCGTTCATTTTTTTACTCCTTTTTTCCAAAACAAAAGACTGGTCTGGTTTCTATTTTATACTCCCTCCAATCTTTTGTTAAATTATATATTATCTTTCTTGCTCATCTTCATTCTTTTCCTCTTCTAATCTATTAGGCTGTCCTTTGTCATTTTCTCTCACTTTATTTGCTATATTGTTATCAGAAATCTGTCCCATATCCTTCATAACACCATACAAGATTTCTTGAAGACTTGGCTCAGGTTTCTTTCCTTTTAATTTTTCTTCTTCTTGTGCTATTTCATACTCTCTAACTCTGTCATCAACAGTCTTTGCGATATTTATAGCTCTTATAGTATTCTGTCCATCAATATTTTCTGAAGATTTTTCCAACACTGATTTCAATCCACTCATAATATCAATCCTTCCTCAGTTTCTTAATTTTTATCCAGTACTGCATGTCCAACTAAACTCTTACTTCTTGCATGTAACTTACAAAATCTTTGAATTGCTCTAAATATCTATTGTCTTTATCCCTAAGATTTCTATATTCAAGTAGTACAAGTGCCTCGTCTGGTTTAAAAGCAATTCTTTCTGGTCTACTAAGTAGCATACCTCCAAATTGGTCTGTAAGCTCTAATATATCGCTTTCTTTCTCTCGTGGCTCTAAACCACTATATCTATTAACCCCTTCACAAATTCTACAAAATCTATCGCTAAATCCTAAAGTAGATAAATATTCTGCTCCTTCTTTGGCAAATGAATGGATTTTAGATAAGTCATCTGAAGTTAATTCCTTTTTACAACTCCACAAAAGACTTGCTGTTAAAACCTCATTCTTATCAATCTCTAAGTCAGCTCTATCTATAAATAGTTTGGTAAGCAATGTTTTAAACACAACAGAATTATCATAAAATATTCCTGTTCTTTTTTGCAAATAATATACTATTTCCATTTTCTTTACCCAATCTTTTTCAGACAGAATATAATCTGCAAAGGTTTCTACGCTCATGTTTCTCCCCCTCTTTTCAAGGTTTATTCTTTTGCCAAGCTTAATTTTCTACACCTATTATATTCTAAGTATAATAAAAATTCAATAATGTTACGTAAATGTAATATTTCTGTAATATGATTGTAATATTTTTAGCTATAAATTTTTAAATACATTTGATAGTCTCGTAAGATTTTTCTAACATAGTTACTTGTTTCTGTATATGGTATGTTTTCAATGTCCGAGCCATCAGACTTAATTATTCCATCTTTTATCCATTGCTCAACATTTCCAAGTCCTGCATTATATGCAGTAAGTGCTAGCACAATGTTATCGTCATATAGACCTAGTAGATATGCAAAATATGAAGTTCCAAGTTTAATATTAGTTTCTGGATCATATAAATCATGTGTTTCAACAGTATCATTATCTATTATATTTGACCTCTCTATTGCCGTCTCTTCCATAAGCTGCATTAATCCTCTTGCATCGCTGCTAGATGTAACATCCGGATTAAAATTACTTTCCGCTTTTATAATTGCATATACTAAATATTTGTCTATTCCATTTTCCTCAGAATATTTTTCAACATATTCTGAATATTTTGTTGGATATATATTTTTTAGAATTATATCTTGTACTCTAATTATCTTAAATAAAACAAACCCCACTGCCAACAGCAGTATTATAACTAGTAAAAAAATAACTGTCTTTTTTGTCATTTGATTTGCTCCTTTATTTTATTGTCTACTTGGCCTCGTACCAGTTCTCAGCCTCACTAACCTCCACCTCAAGTGGAACTTTTAACTCTGTCGCATTTTCCATTTCCTCTTGTAATAATTTTTTTACATCATCTGCAATTTCTTTCTTACATTCTATTATAAGCTCGTCATGTACTTGTAAAACAATTTTTGCTTCTAAATTTTCATTTTTTAATCTATTATATACATTAATCATTGCTATTTTCATAATGTCTGCTGCTGTTCCTTGTATTGGTGTATTCATCGCTGCTCTGGAGCCAAATTGTCTTACCATGTAGTTGTTAGAATTAAGCTCTGGAATATATCTTCTTCTATGAAATAAAGTTTCTACATATCCTTTTTCTTTTGCATTATCAACGACTGTATCCATAAATTTCTTTATTCCACTATATTTTTCCAAGTATTGCTCTATATAGCTTTTTGCATGTTTTCTACTTATTCCTAATTGCTCTGCTAACCCAAAGTCACTTATTCCATACACGATTCCAAAGTTTACTGCTTTGGCAGCCGTTCTTTGCTCTTTTGTAACTTCTTCTACTGGAATGTCAAAAACTTTAGATGCAGCCTGCTTGTGTATGTCTTCACCGTCTCTAAAAGCATTTAACATTGCTCTATCTCCAGAGATATGTGCAAGCACCCTTAATTCTATTTGGGAATAATCTGCATCCACAAATATATTTCCGGATTCTGGTTTAAATACTTTTCTTAAAGTTTTACCAAGCTCATATCTAGTTGGTATATTTTGCAAATTTGGCTCTGTACTGCTTATTCTGCCTGTTGCAGTAATTGTTTGATGGAAATATGAATGAATCCTATGAGTTTTTTCATTAATATATGGTATTAGTCCTTCTACATAAGTAGAATTTAACTTCATCAAACTTCTATATTCTAGTATTTTTTCTATAACCGGATGCTCCGGTTTTAATTTTTCTAGTATATCTACATCTGTTGAGTAACCTTTTTTTGTTTTTTTATACACCGTCAATCCCAATTTTTCAAATAAAATTGCTCCTAGTTGTTGTGTTGAATTTATGTTAAATTCTTCACCACATAACTCATATATTTCTTGTTTTAGATTTTCTATTTGACTTTTAAGCTCATTTCCAAACTCTGTTAATTCTTCTTTATCTACATACATCCCATTAATTTGCATTTCTCCTAATATGCCTACTAATGGCATTTCTATATTTTTAAATAGTTTCATAGAATTTGTATTTTTTAATTCTTCTAAAGTTTTAGTTGCAATATGCTGGATTAAATATGCATCAAATCCATATATAAATTTGCTATTTTTATTTTCTTCTTCTACTTGAAATAAATTCAATTGCTTTGCTTGCTTTTTCTCTTCTTTGTATTTGCCAATATATTCTTCTGTATCAATATTTAGATATTGAGTTGCTACATTTTCCATAGACAAATTACTGCTAGTAGGATTTAAATCATAAGCCGCAATTTTTACATCATAATATATATTATTCATATTAATGCCCAATTCTTTAAGCATTACATAATCCTCAGCCAAATTATATCCGTATTTTTTAATATTTGAGCTTTCAAAAATGCCTTTACACTGTTGAGTAAAAATATTATCATCCATCTTTATATAATATGATGTATTATCTTCCTCAATGTATATGCTAATTCCACCAATATCTTTCTTTATTATTTTTGTGCTGTTAATAGTGTCAACTTTTTTCAAAATATAAATTAATTCTTTTTTGCTCTTTATTTTCTTTACTAAATCTTGAAATTTTGGTAAATCAATTTCTTCTATTTTTACTAAATCAGATAAATCTTTTTCTTTTTGCTCGGTTTTTAAATTAAACCTGTCTATAAATCTATTAAAATTAAGCTCTTTAAATTTTTCAAAAACTTTTTCGTTGTCCCATTCCTTTAGCTTTAAATCCTCAACTTTTTCTTCTAGTGGGACTTCTGTATTGATAGTTCCAAGAGTTCTTGATAACATTGCTAAATCTTTATTTTCTACTAACTTCTCCTTTAATTTTTCTTTTAATGTATCTGTATTATTTTCAATTGCTTCATATAGTTTATCCATAGATTTATATGTTTTTACAAGCTCTAGAGCAGTTTTTTCGCCAACACCTGGTACTCCTGGTATGTTGTCAGAAGTATCTCCCATAAGTCCTTTTACTTCTATTAATTGTTTTGGCTTAACTCCATATTTTTCCTTTATTTCTTTTTCTCCAAAAGTATCAATTTCTGTTTTTCCAACTTTAGTATGCGGAATTCTTATAGAAATTTTCTTACTTGCAAGTTGAAATGTATCTCTATCTCCTGATACAATTGTTACCTCTAAACCTGCTTTTTCTCCTTCTTTTGCAAGAGTTCCTAGTATGTCATCTGCTTCATACCCTTCTTTTTCAATTACCGTTATATGCATTAATTCTAATATTTCTTTTACAATAGGCATTTGCTCGGCAAGTTCATTTGGCATTCCTTTTCTAGTTGCTTTATAGCCCTCATACATTTTATGCCTTGCAGTTGGAGCCTTTAAATCAAATGCTACAGCCATATAGTCTGGTTTTATATCATCCATTGCTTTAAACATAATAGCTAAAAATCCATATACTGCATTTGTATATTTTCCATCTGGAGTAGTAAGCATTTTATTTCCCATGATTCCATAAAACGCTCTATTTAAAATACTATTTCCATCAATTAAAACTAATTTAGACATTTGCCTTCTCCTTATCTTTCTCAATTTTCTTTTGATATCTATCTTCCTCTGAGAATATGCATCCACAGTATTTTTGCATATAAAGTCCTAGCTCTCGTGCCTTTGCTTGCCCTTCTCTAAAGCCTACACGAAAATCTCTATATAAAAATTTTAAATCATATTTTTTTGCAATTTCTTCGCAAACTTTTTTTAATTCTTCGTGTTTTTGATATGGGCTAACTAACAAAGTTGTGGTAATTGTATCATACCCATGCTCTTTAGCATATTTTGCGGTTTGCTCTATACGCACCGGGTAGCAATAATTTACACATCGATTCTGTAAATCTCCAATTACATTTTTACAAAATTCATCTAATCCATAGTCTTCTTCAAAAATTGCATTTACATTAATAGATGCTGTATATTCTTTTAAACAGTCACGTCTTGCTTTATACTCCATATATGGATGTATATTTGGGTTATACCAATATACTGTTGGCTCTATTCCTTCTTTTCTTAGTGAGTCAATACAATATACACTACATGGTGCACAACAAGTGTGCATTAATAATTTCATCTCTGCTTCATTTCCTTTCTCAATTACGAACTTCAATCTTCGTATTTAATAACTTAATAATTCCAGCCCCTACAAGCATTACAACAAGATAAGGTATTCCAAGCCATGCTTCCTCACTCCATAGTGCAAAAGATGCGAAGTTTGCAATTTCACTTGAGTAACTAAGAGCAAGTATTGTGGTTTGTGATTTACTCTTAAGCCAAAACATAGTTGGGTAAAGCCACATGATGTACCATGGATTAAAGTTAGTTATAAGTATAAATGTGAAAATTAATAAAATTACATTATATTTTCTTATAACTTTATTAAATCGCATCTCTTTTTGTAATAATAATTTGATACATACATAAGCATAAAATACTGTAAAAACTCCTAAGCATACAATCTGAAGTTTTTGAGCAACTCCTTCTCCTAGGTATTCATATAAAACATAGAAAATAGACCTATTATATTTTCCTTGCTGCATAAATAATCCTGCAAATACGCTTAAATCTCTCATATAGAATATATAAAATAACGCTATAATCGCTATGTATTCTATTCCACAAATTATGCAATAGCCTATTCTTTGTTTTACATCTTTTTTTCTTACATAATATAAAATTATAAATGGCAAGATTAATATTGCTAAATATTTTATTGCTGTTGCCAAAGCAACAAATGCTACTGCTATAAATAAATTCTTCTTTCTTATTGTAAAATATATAGCAAGTAGAATAAATAAAACAATAAAAATATCGTTATGCACATTTGAAAGTGCTTCAAATAATATAAAAGGATTTAATCCATATAAAATAACAAATAATTTCTTTCGTGTTATTTTATAAATAAGAGCACAATTTAGTAAATGTACAATTAGATTTGCTAGTTTAAAAATCAATAAAGCAATATCTATATTGCCAAATGAAAGCCATGAAAGTACTGTACATATTGCCGTCCAAAGTGGTCCATATACCACGGTTTCGTATCTCCAGCAGTTAGCCACTTTGTTAAACATCGGCTCATTCTGTCCTGTGCTATCAACAATTTCTCCTGTTGATACATAATAAGGATTTTCCCCATAATGTGCTGCAGACCAGCCATTTGCGATATATGAATATACATCTGTGCTTGTATATGGAATTACTATTGCAAAAAGTACTGAAACTATTGCTATCAGTATAAAAATCGGTTTTTTGTTTTTAAATATCTGGTTGCGTTTTTTTATAATCAAAACATATAACAAAAACAATATTGTGATTAATGCAAAAAACACTATTGCATTAATTATCTTTTCTCCCGAGGTTGTTGGCAATCTAAAAAGATATGTCCACACAAAGTAAAAGCGATAAATTGTTTTATTTTGTATTAAATAAATAATTGAAGGTATTACAAAAATTATACTTGCAATTATAAATAAAATTACAGGTAACTTACTTCTTTTTTGTATAGCTTCTCTTTCCATCTTTTTTCCTTTCTTATACCATTGGAATATCACGTTTTGCGGAACTACTTTTTAAAGGCTAGTTTGTATATAATCATTGCTTCCAGTATCATTATATGGTATGCCTATATGCTCATACGCTGCAGGTAAAGCAATTCTTCCTCTAACTGTTCTTGAAATAAATCCAATTTGAATTAAATATGGCTCATACACATCTTCTATGGTGTCTACTTCTTCCCCTAAAGTAGTTGCAATTGTTTCTATTCCTACTGGTCTTCCTCTGTATTTTACAATTAAAGTTTCTAATATTCTTCTGTCAATTTCATCTAGTCCTAAATCATCTATTTCTAGTTTATTCAAAGCTATTTTAGTTATTTTAAGTGTTATATTTCCATCTCCTAATACAGCCGCATAATCCCTAACTCTTTTTAATAATCTATTTGCAATTCTCGGTGTTCCTCTTGACCTTCTAGCAATTTCCATAGCAGAATCGTTATCTATATTTATTTCTAGAATATTTGCAGAGCGTTTTACAATTGTAGTTAAATCTTCTGTATTGTACAATTCAAGTCTATGTATAATTCCAAATCTGTCACGAAGTGGAGTTGCAAGTGAGCCAGCTTTGGTCGTAGCCCCTATCAAAGTAAATTTAGGCAAATCCAGTCTAATAGACCTAGCACTTGGACCTTTTCCAATTATTATATCCAAAGTGTAATCCTCTAAAGCTGGATATAATATTTCTTCAACGCTTTTATTTAATCTATGAATTTCATCTATAAATAATATGTCGAATTCAGACAAATTTGTAAGTAGTGCTGCCAAATCTCCTGGTTTACTAATTGCAGGACCAGAAGTTATTTTTATGTTTGAATTCATTTCATTAGAAATAATACTTGCAAGAGTGGTTTTTCCAAGTCCTGGAGGGCCATACAATAACACATGGTCAAGTGGCTCTCCTCTTTTTTTGGCTGCCTCTATATATACTTTCATGTTTTCTTTTACTTTGTCTTGTCCAATATATTCTTCTAATGTTTTTGGTCTTAGTGAATTTTCTAGCCTTTCTTCTCCAATGTCTGTAAGCTCTGGACTTATTAAACGTTCTTCATCCAATTGTTTTCCTTCCCTTCTTATAGCAATTATAATAATTATTCTTTCATTATTTAATCTTGTTTACGTAAATGTTCTTCATTAATCTTTTCTTTATCATCATCATCATTCATAAATTTAGCTACATCTTTATATCCTATGGCAACTATTGCGAGAATTAACAAAGCAAAAGATAGTGCTTTCCAAATTCCACTTTCTAATAATATAACTGCAAACATTCCTAGTATTGCTGTTATACCATACATTATAAGTACTGCCTGTTTTTGAGTATATCCCTTTGCCATTAATTTATGATGTATATGCCCCTTATCTGGCTTAAATACAGCTTTTAATGATTTTCCTTTTATAATTCTTCTAAATATAGCAAATAATGTATCAAAAATTGGCATTGCAAGAATAATTATTGGTGCTATTAAAACTAATGCCGTGTATGTTTTTGCTACACCAAGGATAGAAATTATTGCAAGAGAAAATCCCATAAAATTTGAGCCTGTATCTCCAATAAATGTTTTTGCTGGACTAAAATTAAATGGTAAAAAGCCTACTATCGCACCTGCTAATGCTGTAATTAAAATTATTGCTATTAGAGGTGATCCGTTTAATGCAAATACCATAAGTAATGATAAACATGATATTAATGTTACACCTGAAGATAATCCATCTAATCCATCAATTAGATTAATAGCATTAGTAATTCCTACAATCCAACAAACTGTAAGTATATACGAAAAAACTCCACCTATTTCAATTTTTCCTTCTATAAACGGAATAGAAATATCTTCTATTTTAATTCCAAATGCCACAACTATTATTGCTGCCACAATTTGTGCTGTGAGCTTTGCATAACTTGGAATCCCCTTCACATCATCTATATAGCAAACTATGCCAAGTATAACTATTCCTATAAAAAAGCCTATTAATTTAAAATAATAATTTTCTTCACCAAATAAATTTATTTTGCCTTCCAACGATGTTGTAATTAACAAATAAATAATAGATACCAAAAAGCCTGAAATTACTGCTAGTCCGCCAAGTCTAGGCATTGGTTTTTTATTCACTCTTCTATCATTCGGTATATCTATTGCCCCTACTCTTTTTGCTAGTCTCATTGTATGCGGTGTAATCACAAAAGCTGTTATGAAAGCTAGTAAAAAGGCAATTACTATATCTCCCCACATAATTATCGTACCTTTCATTAAAATTCTGTTTAAAATCTGCTACATCTTGCTGGCACATATCTATTCAGAAACTATTTCCACATTATAATCAATGAATAGTCCACTCTCTATAACTCCTGGAATTGCCTTTATGTCTTTTTCTAACTCTTTTGTGATTTCTTCAAATTTAACATCTAAAATTACATTATTGTTTTCAGTTAAGATTGGCCCATCTTTTCCCATGGCTTTTCTTAATTCGATTTCTTTTCCACCTAATTTTACTAATTCTTCGTTTACATAGTTAATGGCTTCTGGGAAGCATTCCACAGGCGCCTTAAATTTAGAGCCTAACTTCTCAACTCTTTTGCTTCTATCAATCAATATATACGTAATTGGCGAATTAGCAATATTTAATTTTTCTTTAAACATTGCACCGCCTCTACCCTTTAGCATCCAATTATTATTATCTACCTCATCAGCTCCATCAAAGCTCCAGTCTGGTTTCATCTCCATTATACTAGCCGTTGGAATTTCCAATCTAGCACAAAGCATTTTTATTTCTAATGAAGTAGGAATTGCAATTATATTTATGCTTTCTTCTTTTATTTTTTTAGCAATTTCTATCACTGTTAAATAAGATGTTGAGCCAGAGCCAAATCCTATGACTTGTCCATCTTTAACTTTTTCTGTTATTTGCTTTGCAATTTTTTCCTTTTCTTCTCTTTGATTTATATTATTAAACTCTACTTTTGTTAAAATTTCTTCTCCCCAATTCATATAATTCTCCTTTCAATAACAAATCTCTTGAAAGCTCTGTTTCTTTTCTTGTAGAATTATATCATTATATTTTCCCTTAGTAAACCTTTTTTTCTCATTTCATTATCTTCATTGCTTCTTCTGCAGTTTTATCTTTATCAAATTTATTTATAATAAAAATTGCTAAGCC
>UMIY01007522.1_pt1 | contig 19637 bp, 14 predicted proteins | sample 1965921 | NCBI WGS metagenome assembly UMIY01 (sample SAMEA4836134, study PRJEB28245) | human gut metagenome | biome: gut microbiome; material: fecal sample | place: Denmark | collected 2008
CATTGCCGCCCACGTCCTTCCAGTTGGTGATCTCTCCGGTGTAGATCTTTGCGATGGTCTCCAGATCCAGCTCCCGGACAGGGTTGGCCGGGTTTACGATCATGGCGATGCCGTCGTAGGCCAGCACGGTCTCCTGCAGGCCCTTAGCCTTCTCCTCGTCCTTCAGGCTGCGGCTGGACAGGCCGATGTCGCAGCGTCCCTCCTCAACGGCCTGGATACCGGAACCAGAGCCAGTGGCGTTGTAAGTTACGGTGATACCGGTATCGGCCTCAAAGGTCTCGCTCAGGGCGCCGATGACCTTGCTCATAGAGGTGGAACCATCGGTAGACACCGGCTCCTTGGCGGCGTTGTTTCCGCAGCCTACCAGCGCAAATACCAGCAGCATAGCCGCTGCAATACATCCAATTCTCTTTTTCATCTTTGTTACCTCCTTGTACTGTTGTTTTCTTGATTCTCTTGACCACGGTTTTATCGTAATTCCTGCGAGTAAAATCCGAAAGCAAAGGCGAGTTAAATATAAGTAAAATATTTTCCCCTATGTAAAAGCTGCATGTCCGTATCCTTCTACCCATCCCTTATAAAGATCACCTCCGCCCCCTTTGATAAAAACAAGCACATCACAGAGTAAGCAAATCAGCGAATTTCACGTCAAAGATAACCGTTTTTAGATGGTACCCCGCCGGGCAAATATCCGTCGTTTTTAGTTAGTTCACAGGTAATTTGGATGTATATTTTGCAGATTCAATTCAGAATCCTGCAGCACAATGAAGAAATAGATAACTCCGAAGCCCTTTAAAAATATAAAAAGAGCCGGGAAACCATTGAGGTTTCCCGACTCTGAGTCTGTCGATAAAGTGGTAAGATTGGCGATAACGGTATCAGAAAATCACCATGTCTCACTGCCACTACCACTTTCCTTCGCCCATATAATTATACTGCAGATCTTAAAATAGCCATAGCTGTTCCCCATTTTTTATGTTGTGCTGATATAGCGTGAGCTGAGAATTCAGATACCCACATTCATTACACAGAAGTTCTCCTCCAGAGGCATGGTACCTCTGCTCAGATAGATCCTCCACCGCCTTTACGATTAGAGGAGTCAGTTCTCCCACCGTTAAAAAGCTTGGTATAAGAACATCATATTTTTTTGCTAATGCCGGTATTGTCAAGTTGATCAAAATATCCATTTTTACTTCCCGCACCCCACCTGCGGCAAATGCGCATTTGCACATCTGCCGCAGATATTTTCATTTGCCGCTGTTGATGCGTTGCATTTGCTCTGTCACCGCATCCATATCTTTTTCAACCTCTGTATGCAGCCTGACGGCCACCTCTCTCAGCCTTTCAAGAAATGCAATGCGTTTTTTGATCTGCTTTTCCTGCCGCTGCAGCCAGGCGCTTCCGTTTGGAACGCACATCGCCAGCCGGTCCGTAAACAGTTCCTGCAGCAAGCGGATTTCCCGCAGCTCCTCCTGCACAATATCCATTTGGCGCTGCAAACCGGTATCGTTTACCTGAAACAGCATGGATGGTTACATCCCGGCCAAAGAGACTACGTCGCCAATGTTCGACATGGCCTGAAAGACATTTTCGATTTTTTGCTGCACGTCCGCCGAAGCGCCATGATACTCTTTCACCATTCTCTCGTAAAAGCCCAGCTGTTTCTGCAGATAATACAGCTGGTTTCTCGTCGATGTAACCGCCATCTGAAGTGATTCCGCAAGACGCTCGCCCTCTACATCATCCCAAAATTTCTTGAGCTCATTCTTATATTTCTCCAGCTGCTCCATGTGTTCGTTCAGCATGGAGATGTAATTTGTCAGCTGATCGATCTTGCCCAGATAAATAGACTCAGTATACTTTAACATAGTTTCTGTCTCCTTTCCCGTTACCCCATTCTGGTTGCATTGCTGTCATCTATAACTTTCTGATGGCTCTCTACATATTTGATGATCGCCGTTCCAATCTCTTCCATTGCGCTAAAGAACGACCTGCTCAGATGGTTGCCGAAGCTTTCGATCATGCTGCCGGTCCTTTTCAGGATGACCGTCAGCGGATCCCCCTCTTCAGCCAGATCCTGCAAGCAGCGGCCTGCATCCTCATTGATCGTTGCAATCAGTTTCAGCTCTGCCTCCACCTCAGCCTGCCAGGCTTTAGCCTGGGATTCTTCAAAAGAAATATTAGCCATAATGTTCTCCTTTCAAATTTAAATGTTTCTGATTTTTCGGATCAGTTCCTGCAGCTGATCCATCTCTCTCTCCAAGCCTCTCCGGTATGGAGCCACGAACCCACCCTGCATGTTTTTGTCTGCAGTGTCGTGGTCGTTCTCCAAAAGCGCTTCCAGCTTTCTGAGATGATGCAAAAACTCCTCTGCTGCATCCATCATGTCCGCCTCCTTTCTCTGCAGGGTTTTGTATATCAGGAAAAAATACTTCTGTCATCCTCGGGTATTTCCTCCACCCGGATTTCTCCACAAGGCATCAGAAGAGGATAGCAGTCGTCGTTATATCGCATGACAGCCAAATTGTATTGCAGCAGCTCCTTCGCCTTTTCCCCATCCATAGGTACCGCGCAGAACTTTTGCTTATCAAAACGTCCGCCGAACAAGAGCATATGACCGTTTAGGGCGTACCCGTTATACAGCACGCTCTCTTGGCACCGTTTTTCATCTTTCGGCTCAAAGAAGGCGATCACGCGCATGTTATACTGCCACATGCCTTTAAAAACGCCATCCAGCAGCATCTCAGACATCATGTCCAAGTTCGACACCATATCCGCCAAATTCTCTATAAAAACTAAAATCGGTGTCGTATGCGACCGAACATATTCCGCCGCCCGAGCAAGCTCGTCCTTGTTTTTTTCGTCCAGATCGTTTGCCTGGCAAAAGTCTGTCAGGAGCTTTTTCCTGACATTCATGTGCTTCATAATTTCGTCCAGCAACAGGGTGCCCTGTTCTTCATTCGGCGCATACAGTGTCACATCTTTTCTTGCAGCAGCCTCACCGGCTCCTTCTGCTTCCCCGGTAAAGATACTGCTTTCGCAGCGGCAAACAGCCAAAACCTCCATTCGTTCTCTTTGCGCCGCATATAGGAAATTGCTCATGATGGGTACAGTTCCCTGTGGATTTCCCAAATAAACACTCAACGCGCTGAATTGCTTCAGGGGAAGAGCTACAGGATTTTGCTTGAAGTAACCCAGCGGGATCCGACCGGGTTTAAACTGCGCTGCGAACTCCCTGTAATCGGCATCTTGCTTATGAACCGGCAGACGTATAGCCGCCTGCGCCTCACCGCTTTGTTCTCGCAGGCCTTCCAGCTCCGCTTTTAAGTGTTTGTTCCGCTCCGCATCCTCCAGGTTCGGGCAATACATGGCCGCATGAAATTCCAGTGGAGCCTCCTCCCACTTGTAAAGCCCCCGTCCCGGTTGATCCGGTGGGACATAGGAAACCTTGCAGTTCAGCGCCTCGCCATAATCAAACTTTTCCCGCATATGCAGGCATAATCTGCCTCCCAGCTCCTGCTTGATCCGCACCGATATCTCATTCAGATGGCTGCATGTAATAATGTATTTTATGCCATAATTAACGCCATCCCGAATGTATTTCTGCAGCTTGTAGCCGTGCGCCTCGCCGGTTTTGGTAGCGTTTAGTCCCGCAAAGCCGTCGATGACCACCAGGATTAGCGGCAGCTGGTGCTCGGCATGCGCCGCCTCAAAGCTGTCTGTTTCCCACTGGGAAAACAGCTTTTTTCGCCTGGCCACGATCCCATTGAGCAGAGTGAAAAAGTCATTCAGCGAGTCCTCATTTTCCTCAATCAGTACCGCACCGCAGTGGGGCATAACGTCAAACACCTTCAGCATCCGGCTGGAATAATCCAATATGTAGAATTGCACCTCGCCGGAAGAATAGTTCTTGCAGAGGGAATACAGGATACTTTGTACCATGGTCGTCTTACCGCTGCCACCCTCTCCGACAATCATCAGATTCTGACAGTGTTCAAAATCAAAAAACAGAGGAAACTGCTTCTGCCGGGACGGGTCATCCAGCCTTCCCAAATACGCTTGCACCGGAGTTTTAGGCATCTGACCCTGCTCAGAAACATCCAGCCGGTTCGGCAGCGGATCCTTCCATAAGGACCGCATGGGGATCTTCTCCTCCTGCGCCAATTGGCAGAGCTGCTGTACTACAGCGGTGACCTGCTTTTTTCCGGAATCGCTGCGCTTCGCCTCCGGCGCTATACGGAGCACTGTCTGCCCAAGGTTATCCAGCACAGCAATGGAGTTTTCTACCCTCTCCTCCACTGTGTCCTGCGGCTCATATTGTGCGCCGCACCAGGCGGATTGCGCCAAGGCAAAGTACTCATTATACCCAACCTGCAGATAAAACCGCCCCACATCCTTCAACTCCGCAGCCTCCGGGCGAAGCAGCATATCCATACTGTCGGATTTATCCTGCACCTTCAGGCACACCTTGAACTTCGCATTGCTTCGAATCTGGTCGTTTACCACACCGCTGGGCTTCTGAGTTGCAAGGATTAAGTGAATTCCCAAACTGCGGCCAATGCGTGCGGCACTGATCAGCTGCTCCATAAAATCCGGTTGCTGCTGTTTCAGCTCCGCAAATTCATCGGAAATGATGAACAAATGCGGCATTGGTTCGGCTACCTTTCCGGCACGAAACAGCTTTTGATACGCATATATATCAATGGTTTCGCCGCCAAGCCGGTTTTTCGTCTCGTTAAATACCCGCTGCCGCCGGATTAGCTCACTCTGGATCGACATCAACGACCTCTGAATCGCACTGCCGTCCAAATTCGTGATTGTGCCAATCAAATGCGGCAGGCGAATCCCAGCTTCCGCATCTTCAAAGGCGCCAACCAATCCTCCGCCCTTATAGTCAATCAGGATAAATGCCACCTCATATGGGTGATAGTTTACCGCCAGCGACAAGATGTATGTAATAATAAATTCCGATTTGCCTGACCCCGTCATACCGGCCACCAATCCATGCGGGCCTTGATATTTCTCGTGCAAATCCAAATTGAACACAGATCCATCCGTGCCGATGCCAACCGGCGTTGAGAGCGATTTGACAGGATTATTCCTTTGCCACCTATCGCGGATATTGAGATGCTCAATGCGGCCAACACCGAACAGATCCAGAAACGAAACCATTTTCGGCAAAGCAAATCCTTGCTCGCCGATTTTCAGGCGGGTGTTTTCTATCCTTTTGACGCATTGCTCTCTCTTGATCTCATCGCACTTTTCCAGCCAGAAATAATCATCGTTTCTTTCCAGCTGCTTCAAATATGCAACGGTATGCGTACCGTTTTTGTTAAGCTGAAAGATTCTCTCGCACTCCTTTGGAAAACCGTCAAACGCAGCCAAAATGGAAACACCGATGTTTTCCTCCAGATGAAGCACCCTTTTAAGAATCTCCATACTGTCAAAGATTTTCTTATCCAGAGCAAAGATCACATAATACGGATGCTGCTTCAGAATTTCCTTCAGTGCCCGGGGCGAATCCAGATCATTCTCCAGCTCTCGTTTTAGATATTCACTGATAGAATACGCTTCCGTCACATCACATGCGAGGAAGCGGAAAGTCCGCTGATCGTTCCAAATATGAGGAATGTATTTGACAAATTCCAGCTCCTCTACATCGCACGCATCTGCCAGGAAAACAACCTTTACATCGTCATAGCTGTGAGTCACTATAAGCTGCAGCAACACATTTCGAATAAACGCCACCATATGCCGTCGGTCTCCCGCCACGCCGTTTATCTTTTCTTCGGTAAAGGACGCAAGAATGGGCACATCCTCCAATATGATGGGCTTTTCCACCAGGTTATACATCTGCATTTCCAGGTGATCCTCTTTGATATTAAAGCGGCGCTTCGGATAGCTGATTTCTGCCTGCAGGGGAAGCTGTCCGCTGCCAATGCGAAGACAGAGGAAGTCGTCATCGGTTTTTTTGTGCTCCCATAGCTGCTCTTCCCGGTTGGCTTGATCCAAAAGTGTATTTAGCTCCGGATAATTTCTATTGAATACGTTTTGCTCTCTTTTACGCTCCTTTTCGATCTCCAGTTCCTTTTCCGCTAAATACTGGGTATAGCTCTTTACCCGGCGCTCCTCATATTCCTTGCGCTCTTTGTCGGTGAAGCGATTGGTCAGCAGAGGGAATAGGAATGAGCTGAGCAGCATTGTGAACTGTCCTGCCAGCAGGGCGCTTCCGCCCATGACCGCCGAGCTCCCCATCTGCAGCAGCAGCGGCATATTGCCGTTCTGTGCCGACATAGGCGGCGGTTCAACGGAAATGGTAGGAAACGCCATGGACAGCCGTTTCCGGGGGGAGGGTGTGAAATATTGTTCCCTTTCCTCCGCAGGCATCTGCTTTGTCTCTCTGTGTTCGATGCTCTGAACGGGTCTCAGTGCCCCAGGATTCAGTGAAACCGGTCTCCCCCTGTCGTTCATGGAGACAAAGTCAAAGCCCATGATGATCCGCAGCCCTGCAATGTAAATCACATCCCCCGGAAAAACCGGCACCTGGTGGATTCTCTGTCCGTTGACAAATGTTCCGTTCAGGCTATGCTCATCGGTAATGACCCATCGGTTTTTGTTCCAGCAAAGCGTTGCGTGTCTTCTGGAAACACAGTTTAACGCATACTGAATATCGTTTTCATCCGTGCGCCCAATGGTGATCTGAGCCGCCCCATGGATCCGGTAGTTGTGATAGGTGCTGTTTTCCGCGTCGGCGCGCTCCGAATACAGGGTATACTCCTGGTCGTCATGCCAAATGGTAAGAAACTGTCCGTTTAAAAGCGGAATACACCTTTCCGGCTCCCCCGAATCGGTCTTGAAGCAGGCGTTTGCTGTGCATACTGCGTACCATTTTTCTTCCCGGCCCTCTATATAGAAAAAGTCGTACCACGCATCGGGCTCATTCCCGGAAAACCGAAATTTTCCTTCTGCTTTTTGTGGAAGCCACAGGCTTTTGATAGTCTGGTCAGCATCAATAAGCGTGATTTGAAACGCAGATGCTTTTCTCTTTTCTTTCATCGGTCTGCTATCCACGTTCACTGTATCTCCCTTTCTCCATCAGGCTCCCTTGGTCCTGTAACGGTAAACGGTTCTTGTCTCCACCTGGCGGTCGCTACTACTGCTTACCGCAGAGCTGCTCCAATCCGACCAAGCCTCCCACCGCTCATAGTAGTAGGTGGTGATCAAAGAACGGTCACGGTAGCGGTATTCAGTGCGGCTTGCGTTGGGAGTATTTATATTCCTAAATACACGTTCCCCATTGTAATATGCCCATACATGCCCTGTTCCGTGCCAATCCTGCCAATTCATTTGGCTTTGCGGTGTAGTACCCCACACTTCTCTATAGCTGCTTTCCTGTATAGTGCTTCGTCCGCAGCCGCCGCCCCATGTGCTCGGGCACTGGAAGCCATAGCCATGCCAGTGATTTCCGCAGTTGTAGCAGAAGAAATAGCAATACATATAGGTAGTGCGTGTTTCCACCTGCCGGGTGTCGCTTTCTGACACGGCGCTGGCGGACCAGCCGCTCCAATCGCCCCAATCGGTATAGTAGGAGTCCGAATTAACCATTGTCCAATCGTCAAGCGGGTAAGCCGTAGAACTGGTGGTTTCCTTGTCCCTATAGCGGTACTGGGTCTTTTTCTCCACATCATAGTCCCCGGAGGGCGGCGTCGAGGTTGTCCAATCGGACCACGGTCCCGGATCTTTTTTTGCGGGCATCGGGTCTGGTGTTGGCGTGGCGTCGGCTTTCTTAGATGCGCCCTCGCCTACGGTCAGGACAATGGTTACCCCCGCCTTCTGTGTGCTTCCGGCCTCCGGCAGTTGGCTGATAACCAGGCCCTTTTGGTCATTGCTGCTCTCGATCAGGTTGATAGTCACCTTTAGGCCTTGCCCCTTGATTGCACTCTCCGCCGCCGTCTTGTCCATTCCCACAACAGATGCCACGGTTATCAGGTCTTTCGTGCTGCACACAACAATTTTTACGGCTGTACCGCGCGTCACGTCTGTATTAGCGCTGATACTCTGAGAGATGACATTTCCTTCCTTTACATCGGCATCGTAATTATACTCAACCTCAACAGAAAGTCCTGCCTCCGCCAGCAGCTTTTTCGCCTCGCTTTCGCTCATGCCCACAATGCCGGGCATAGCAAAGGGCTTTCCACCGGCGCTCACTGTAATAGCCACGGTGCTGCCCGGTTCCAGCGTCTCGCCCTTGGCCCGGTCCTGCGCGAATACAAGTCCTGCCGCGATGAGCTCATTGCTCTCCTGCGACGCCTTGGCCTGTGCGCCCATGTTGGCCAGGATCTGGGTGGCGTCCTGCTCCGTCTTATAGTTCAGGTTTGGCATTTGGAAGCTATGCCAGGGAAGAAGTACCCTTACGCTCAGCTTTCCATCAGATCCAGTTTGGCTGCCCGCCTGCACTGCTTGAGATTTAATGGTCGGAATTTTACAATCGTGGGAAAACTCCTTCCGGGTCACTGTCAGTGTGATCCCTGCGCTCGATGCAGCTTTCAGTGCATCCTCATAGCTCATACCGGTCAATTTCGGTACAGTACCGGCTGTGCCCTTGGATTTTTTTGCAACTGTCAGCGTTACCGCATCGCCGGTTCCGATCTCGGCATAGGGTTCAATGCTCTGTGCTGTCACGCAGCCTGCGCTGACGCCATTCTTTTCTCCATCCTGCATTGTCACAGCCACGCCCATGCACTCCAATGCCTGTCTTGCATAGTCTTCCGTCATACCCGTCAGATCCGGCATTTGGTAGATTTCCTTCCCGGTACTCACCGTAAGGGAAAGCATCGTGTTTTTCATCACCACGCTGCCCGCCGAAACGTCCTGCGCCAGCACAACATTTTCAGGCAATCCCGGAGAGTAGACCGTTCCCGCCTGCGTTACCTGCAGGGCCGCATCCTTCAGCCATTTCTGTGCATCTTCTACATTGGCATTGATTGTATCCGGCACACGGGTCATTCCGTCCGGCAGCTTGTATACGCCCACAGCCCCCTTAAAGCCAATGCCCCCCCCCGCCAGCAGCACAATCAGCGTAATGGCCGCTGCAGCGGATACGGGAACGCTGATTTTTGCCCAAAGAGGCCACCGCATAAAGTCAACCCGCCGAATACTGCTCACCCGACGCTTTACCGGTTCCTTGGAAATAAGCTCCTGCAAAAAGGCATCTGCCGTCTCCGACCGATCCTCCACCCGGACACTCAGGGCGTTCATCAATGCGTTTTCAAAATTTTCCGAAAGCTCATCATTATAGCAGGAGGGATCCTTTAGTGGATCCTTGCCGCCGCTCTGTATCTGGGTCCGGCGCTCAAATGCATCCTCAGGTCTGACGCCTGTGACCAAATGATACAAAACCGCACCTACCGCATAAACATCGGTAAAGGTCCCCTGCTCGCCGTTGCTCTGATACTGTTCCGCCGGAGAATAACCGGGTTTAATAAGAACAGTCAAGCTTTTGCTGTGTGATGTAGATGCATACCTGGAAGCACCGAAGTCGATCAGCTTTACATGTGTCTTACCGTCCTGTCCCTTTGCCAGAAAAATATTGTCGGGCGCAATATCCCTGTGAATAATCCCGCTGTGGTGAACCTCCTCCAGTGTTTGCAGCACCGGGACAATAATGTCCATGGCAGCCTCCTCTGTGAGCTTCTTTTCCCGCTTCATATAGGAGGCCAATGTTTCCCCTTCCAGATACTCCATGACAATGTATGCTGTGTGGTTCGCTTCGAAGCTGTCATAGATATGTACGATTCCGTCAAGGCTGCTCAGCTTTGCCAGCTTTTTTGCCTCCTCAAGGAATTTTTTCATCCCAGCAGTAAACTGCTGCATCTTTTTTTCATTGTTGTTGATCATCACATCAGGCTGATGCAGCGCACGGGTGGCAAATTCACTGGGCAAATACTCCTTAATGGCCACCTTGCGCTTGAGCTTTTGGTCATACCCGATGTACGTTACGCCAAAGCCGCCAAAGCCAAGAGCGTTTCCAATCAAGTAGCGGTCTATGAGTACAGTACCTGCATCGATATGCAGCAGTTCTTTTTTACCGCTGTTCTCCTCATAACCGCAATAGGGACATATATCATATTGTGCGTCATAAAACTCCATGCACTGCATACATTGCTTGCTGCTTTCCATTTTCAATCTCTCCTACTGAAATGTATATGCGTCACAGCTTGCTATCACCTGCTCAAACTGCTTTCTGACATCGTCATACCCCTCTAACGCCGCAGCGTTCATCGGCAAACCGGGATTTCCTCCCTGCAAATAGTAAATATCCTGTGCATTATTGCTCAGCAGATATGCCAAGAATGTCTCTGCCGCGGTCTTTTCAGCCCCTTCTGATGCGGACATACTCCAGCAGTTGGCGTACTGGCAGGGTATATTCTCTAAGTCAAGCGTAATCATCGTGAACTTTCCCGGCAAAGCATCTCTGACCTTGAAATAGATAGAGGTATCACTGAAGCAGACGGCAGTTTTCCCCTCCAAAAACTTCACATCTGAGCTCATTTTTGAGACGTAATCGGAAAAACCCGGGATAATCTTCTTATAAACCGACTTTAATCCCTTTCGCACCGACATTGGTTTATATTTCAGTTCCCCACCGCACAGCTTTAATATATCATTCATCCCTGCTACACTTTTCAAATTCGCAGAATCCGTCACTACTTCTGTATTGATATAGACTACCGGGACATTAAATGCCGTTGGCATTTTCGTTCCATTCTCAATATAATTTTCAAAGGCTGTCTGAAACTTACATTCCTCCGTATCCGGCATACCCGCAAGCTCCTTCAGATTCTGTGCCGCCTTCATACATTCATCACCGGATTGCGCCGACTCAAACACCGTTGGCATGCTGCCCTCCGCATACGCCTTGTTCAGTTCTTTACGGTAGCTATCCGCAGCAATTCCGCGCATCTCAATTTTAACGTTTGTAAACTGATCTCCGTCATAAAGTGCATCATAAATGGCCTGCAGTGCATTCTCCTTCTCTGAGGCAATGCTTTCATCGCTGCTCAACGAATACCAAACAGAGATAGTCGCCGGTTCCAGCACAACTTCTTTTTTGTTTTTAACCAAGTTAGCCGCAAAAACACCCGCAAGGAGCATCACTGCCGCAATTCCGGCTGCAATACCGGCCGTTCGCCTTGTCTTTTTCTTTTTTCGCACCGCTTCAACCGATAAAACTTTTCTTTTCTGCAGCAGCGCCTCTTTCATCTGTGTGGCATTTTGAAAGCGCTCATGAATGTTGATCGCCATCGCCGTCATGATTGTGTTACTGAGGTACTCCGGTATATTTTGATTGATTTCCCTCGGGTAGCATACTCGATCTGTGTGGGCATCAAAATCCGCTTTTCGATCTGTGGATTCTGCCGGCACTTTTCCAGTTACCGCCACATATAGCGTAGCCCCAAGCGCATATATATCGGTCCACGCCTGCTGCAAATCATTTTCCGGGTCGATTTTTTCATACTGTTCGGGGGGTGCATATCCCGGCTTCAACACGATCAATCTGGAATCCGTGTCTTCCTTGGACAGCCTTGCGGAACCAAAGTCAATGATTTTCACGCTGCCATCCTTGCCCACAAAAATATTATCCGGGCTAATATCCCGATGGATCACCCCGGCATGGTGGATCTCGTCCAGTGCCTCACAGAGCCGCACGCCAATATTTACCGCTTCGTCCTCCGTAAGCGGCCGTTTCTGGTGTATCAAAAAATCTTCCAGCGTTTCATAGTCCAAAAATTCCATAACCATGTAGGATGTCCCGTTTTCTTCAAAAAAGTCATCCACGCGGACTATGCTGGGTGATTGAAATTTTGCGACTATGCGCGCCTCCTCTATCAACCGCTCCTTTCCATATTCAAATTCCGCCTGCCTTTTAGGTGCAGCAACAAATACATCAGTATCCCCGGGAATCCGGTTCACCACGCCCTGTTGAAAGTACTCCTTAATTGCCTTGCAAATATTGTATTTATTATCCCACGCCTTGTAAGTAATACCAAATCCGCCTGCGCCGACCACACCACCGATTATATAACGGTCATGCAGAATACTCCCAATGGGAAGATATCGGGGATCGTCCTGCTGTTCGCCTTGTATATATCCGCAGAAGGGACAAACTCCGGCAGCAATTGACTCATCATACTCACCAAAACACTTTTCGCACCTTTTCATACTCTTCTCCCGCAGCTCCAGTTACTTTGTTGCTTGATAGGAAATCCAGCTAAATTGCTCTCCGCAAAGCGGCACAAATACAAACATATTTCTCTCACTATCGCCAAGCTCTATCTGTTCATACCCAACCAGCACCTTTCTCTCATACAGTGCTTCCCCGTTAACATAGCAAAGGCTATCGCTGTCCCCGGAGATAATAGAAAATGTGCTTGCCTTTGCATCGAACATAATGGCTGCCACACAGGATCTCGATACACTCTCGTCGTTCAGGAGTCGAACATCAAAGTCCTGTGAACGGCCTATTTTATTCCGGCCGCTGTGCAGCGCAAAGCTCTGCCCATAGTAAGGGCCCTTTACACAAACGATCCATCCCACGACAGGGTCTACCCGGCGGCCGTCCGCTGATGTAAATTTCCCCACTGTTCTGCCACTTTTCTTCAGCTGCTTTATCAAGTCATCGGCAAATTCGTTTTGAGAAATAATATCCGCCTTTTGCTCTATCTCCTTTTTTTCTTCTTCAATCACGTCCGCTCGTTGTTCTATTTTCTCAGCTTCAGCGCATTGCTCTTCCTCTTGCTTTTCAGGCAGGATATCATTCGCCTCATGCTCTGTTCCCGTCGGTATTCTGTTGTAGGGCACGGTATACCGTTTTTGTTTTTGAGCTGGGTCGTCTTTATTTACCTTTTGGTTTTGCTCTTCATTAATATCAGGTGCCTCTATCTTTGCAGTGTTGCCTCTCTGATTTAAAGCTTTTTCTGTTTCCTTATCCGGCTCCTGCTTTGCCTTGCAGTGCGGGCATTCGTTGTAAACCTGTCCATTGTAGTACAACCCACATGCCAAGCATTTTACTGCCTTTGTCATTTGCCTGTCCTCCCGTTTAATTGTATAAGGATATATGTGTAGTTATCCTGCTCCGGCTTTGCTGCCTCCTGTATTGCCTGCTCTATACAGCTTGCAGCATTCTCCATATTCTCTGCGGCGCAAACGGACGCAAGAATGAGTTGATCCGGCACAGACCTGTATAAGCCATCTGAGCAGATTAAAATTGTATCCTTCGGCCGCAATACAAAAGGAGCCCTACTGATATCCTTCCACTGTAGGCCGCCCATTCCTACATAGCTAATCAGCGCTTCTCCCTCCTGTGCCTCTATCCGGTACTGTTCCCTGTCGATTTCTCCGTTTTGAAGCATTTCATTCAGCTGAAAAAAATAATTATGATCTGTTGTAATCTGCACCATTTGCCCTGCCCGCAGGACATAAATGCGACTATCCCCGGCAGATACCCAGTACATGCGGTCCGCTATAATGTGAACTGCCGCAAGGGTAGTCCCTGCGCCAAGCGGAGTCCCATCCGGTGTCTTTAAGGAGTAAACCAAATCATCAGTCAATTCTATGGCTTCCTCCATCCATTCACCGCCGTCCAGCCGTCCCTCTCTTTCATACTCACTCAGAAACTTTTCAATTGCAGCCTTGCTGGCCCTCTCTCCTCCTGTCAGGCCGCCCATACCGTCGCATACCACCGCAAGTGTTTCATTATCACAGGCCGCTACAAAACCGGCATCCTGCTGTGAATCACGCCTGCCAATGCCCATTCTAAAGGCTATATCGTACCGATTGCTTTTTCTTAGATCCACAAATGAAAAACTATTCTCCATCGCTATTTACCCAATATGTTCTTTCCTTTTGTATACACCGCTATGGCCGTATAATTGTCCATCTCGCCGTCTTTTCCGTTTTCTCGTATTATTTTAGTCATCCGAGTCATCCACAGGCTCGGCGAAGGCGATTCCCTCTGTAGCCGTGCCATATCCACGTCCTCTAACAGCTCCCAAAATCCATCTGTACACAGAAGGAATGCGTGTTCCCCATGCAGTCGCACCATCGGGCTTATGTCATATCTCGGTTCCTCACCTTGGATACCCATGACACGCATCAACCTGTTTCTGTCCGGATGGTGACGAATATCTTTTTCCTCAATTTCCCCTGAAATGGCCAACATCTGTGGTACACTGTGGTCGATTGTACGTACCTTCAGCTTACCCCGCTTAAAGTCATATAGTCGTGAGTCTCCCACATGAGCCCATATTGCTTTCCCCTCGTGGATCACCAGCGCAACAAGTGTTGTCTTCATCTGGGATGGTGCCTGTAGCCGCCCCTGCTGCTGCACGATCGCATCCTGGGCAGCTGAAAATGCCTTTTTAAAAAAAACATCTGAGTACCCTTCATCCACAAACATCGTACATATTGCGTCAACAGCAGCCTGTGCTGCGATTTCTCCGTTTCCATGCCCGCCTAATCCGTCAGCTATAGTGAAGCAGTATGAATCTCCATACATGGCCACACCGTATCGGTCTTCATTGATCTCTCTCGTTCCCTTGTTCGTAAAAGTTTCATATTGCGTCATTCTGTTAGTCCTCGGCTTTCTGTTTGTAGCAATGTATAGAGAGTAGCTAAAGCCACTGCCGCAGCGGCGTCACAGCCAATTCAAATGCTTCCGTTACAGCCCCGGCACATTCATGCATCTAACTCTTATTAATTATAGTGAAACATAGATAACCATTCAAGGCAGAGGCCGTCTTCGGCAGTGCGAATTATGTCGTTTAGATTGCGAGTTATGTTATATACTTGCATTTCTTGCTGAATTCCTGTATTATAAATCCACAAAACTATGTTACAAACCATGTTTGAAGGAGCCACGCCCCCATGTCCGCTGCACCCCTGTATGTATTTGCCTATTTGCTGATGAATCTCACTCAGCAGACGATGTGGTATTGTGCCTTCAGCAGGCTCTTCCCCGCCAAGCTCCCGCCGCGTTTCTACTATCCGCTGGTTCTCGTCCTGAACGCGATAGCCTGCTTTCTGACCTATGTCCCGCTGTCGGGCAATACTGCCCTTCGCCTGGTAATCTCCAATACCTACTTTGTTTTTTTCATGCTTCTTCTGCATCGGGGGAATCTCCTGCGTAAGCTTTTGGCCGTACTGGCTATCTTTCTTACCATGGTGCTTACGGAGCTTACCACCCTCCTTTTGGCGCCAATGGCCTCCGTGTACATCCAAAACGGAGATTTCTGTCACCTGGAATTGATTCCGTTCTACATCCTGTTTCTTCTGGCGCAGGCTCTCTACTTAGCAATCATAGTCTATGCATTTCGTCTTCTCGATAAAAAAAGCGAAAACCGCGTTTCTAACCGAAACCGTTTTTATTATGTTCTGCTCCCCATTAACCAATTTGTTCTTTTGTCTATTTGGTATTATTACTATATCTTTACTTCAGTCGAACCGTTTACAATAAAAAAATTTATTATCGTCCTTATGGTGCTGTTTTTTTCCGTCCTTACAGATATACTCCTGTTTCGCCTTATCAGCCGCACAGCAGAAAATGCAGAGCTACATGCCCGCAACGAGCTGATGGAGGAGCAGATGGCCGTGAAGGCCAAGTATTATCAGCTCATGGCCCAAAGCTACAGCAATATGCGTCAGATGCGCCATGACATTGCCAACCACATCTGTACCATCCACGCTATGCTGCAAAGCGGTGAAAAGGAAGCAGCCCAGAAATATGTGGCCGAGCTGGAGAAAACCACCGCTGTCCAAAGCCTGCTCAGTGATTGCCAAAACACGGCGGTGGACGCATTTCTGCGGGAGCGGATGGAAAATCTTGCCGCGCAAGGCATCACCCTTTCTGTGGACATTCATTTGCCCCCATACTGCTTTGTTTCCGATGTGGACCTGATCACCGCATTGGGGAATCTGCTGGATAATGCTGCGGACGCCTGCCGGCAGCTCCCCAATGCCCATATCGCAGTGAAAGCCAGCTTGTCCGACGGATTTTTGCATATTGAAACCGAAAATCCTTATAGCCCGGACGGTGGCAAAAAAGAACGCCGCATCTCCTATATGGAACGCGGCACCGGTGTCAGTATTCTCAGGTCTTTGGCGGAAAAGTATGGCGGCTGCTTTACCTCGCGTGCAAATGGTCACATCTATAATAACACCCTAATCCTGAAGGAGCCCCCTAATCATGGTTAATATTTTCCTGTGTGACGATAACCCCCTGCAGCTGCGCTGTGTCCACGATTTTATCGAAAGCTATATGGCAAATAAATCTGCTCGAATTTTCGACTACAGCTCCCCCGCAGATCTTCTGCCCGGTTTGGGTGAGTACGGCGCAGACATCGCCGTCCTGGACATCAGCTTAGGCAAAGTCAACGGCATCGACCTGGCAAAGGCCATTAATGCTAAGTGTCCCAATTGCCAGGTTATTTTTCTTACCGCCTACCCGGAGTATACATCCGAGGCCTATTTTGCTGACCACGCTTGGTTTATTCTGAAAAAGGATATGACAAAATATCTGACATCAGCCCTGGATAAATGCTTGGACACTCTGGAAAAAGGCTTTTACGATGCGCCTGCTATCTGGGTTAGAAGGCGGCGCAACAGAGAGCGCATACCAGTCTCTGAAATCCTGTACCTGGAGCGGACAGGACATCAGACGAAGGTAGTGAAGCTCCATGACACGGTGCTCTGCCGCCAATCTCCCGAGGAGCTGCTGTCCACTTTGGAGACACATACCTTTATCCACTGCCACCAAAGCTTTTGGGTAAACGCTCCCAAAATTTTTTCCCTTGTGGGCGATACCTTCCATCTCATCGACGGCAGTGAAGTTCTTATCAGCCGTTCCCGCAAAAAGGAGGCAACGCAATTTTTTGAGGATGTAGTTTCCAAAAATATATCTCTGCTTTAATGGACTATATCGCTGCAAATATTGCACGCCCCGCGTCTGAGGTGATCCGCAAAGGATAGGCAAACATTTATAGTGGGAATTGTTCCAGCTACTGAAGGGGCTTTCTGTCTGTGAATTGCAGGCGGCAAGCCCTTTAGCTTTGCCCCACTTCGTCTGCGCTTTTTTTCAGGCATTACGTTTCTCCTGCCGGCATCTGATTTTGGGTGAAAAAAGGGGCATTTCTTCTTTACAGAGGAAATGTCCTGATTTCTTGGGCGGGCAGGTAGTCCACCCCTATGGTTTTTTTGTCGTAATTATGCCGTAAGAGCCCGGCTGTGCCAGCTCGCTGATGAACCGATGGTGTAGCATAAGGGACATTCAGGCGTAGGTAGGCCGCAGCAACGCAATTCAACCCGCCGCTAATATCTATGGCCGTTTAGACACCGCCCGAAAGCGGAGTCTGGACGATAGGCTGAGCCAGTGTCTAATGCGTTAGAAATGCCGCCGAAAAAACGGCCAATGGGCAAAAGAAAAACCCCGAATCCGTTGTATTGCAACGGTTTCGGGGTGGCACGCCGTGAGGGATTCGAACCCCCGGCCTTCTGGTCCGTAGGTTGTCTCAAGGGCAAATCGGAGCCATTTCGGCTCCGTTTTGTGCTTTTTACCGCCGTTTACTCGGCGGATCTTCCGTTGTTTCCGCCCAGCCCTGCCCGCTCCGGTTCCATTCTGGGTCAAAAGTGGGTCACACAGTTCAACAAAGCAGCATCTTTTTATAGCCGCAGGCGGCGCAAAATTTGATATGCTATAAGCAAAGAATAGACATCTCCTTTCGCTCATCTGAAAATAGGCCTTGCCTCTTCCTGCTCCATGTCATAAAGTCTCACTCCCGGCAGAACGATATGGACAACAAGATGCTGCCGCGCTTAGCCTACTTTTTCTGTTCGACACAGTTCTTTCCAATAGTCAACATTGCTCGCCCAGCGCACATATTTCGGACTAACTAAATAACTCTACTTATACCCGTGTTTAATTTCTTCTATCTCGCGTCGAACGCTTGATGCAGGAAAACCGTGTTGTATATGATAGTCAATCTGTTCGTTCGCCAATCCGCTTGCCTTTGGCGAGCTTTCCTCGTGGAGATATGCACAGATATACCAGAACAGAGCTTTCTCAAAGCTTTTCTCCTTGCCACCAATCCATTCGCGAGTATAGCAATCCGCCAGCCAGTACTGCGCCAGTGCATGTCCTTGTGTAGTTGCCATTTTGAAATAATATTTTGCAGAAGACAAGTCCCCCTTTCGCCTATTGCTATCCCCCAACCAATAATGAGCCATCACATAGTTGTTTATAGCCGCAAATTTGAGCCAACTAATCAAATTTAGTACGCTTTACCCGCGCCCAAGTTTTTGAATCACTCAACAATTCCCTTCTTCCTCTGAATATACTTATTTCACATTTTGCTTATATCACAAAGTTCCTGCCCCAGCTTTGCATTTCCCCAAAATTATTTTTCTCTTTTGGAATTTACATCTCACTATCTTTTACCGTCGCAATTGCATCTGTTGCTGTAGAAAGATATGATCCCCTGCAGTAATAGGCCACAAGGGATCACGCTTAGTATTCAGCGGTACTGCCTAAGCAGAAATACCTGCAAATTTGTAGTCCTTCGCTTCAGCGCTGTTCGTACCAGCCACAACCTTGGCGTTCCGACGGATGATAATAGGAACCATAATGGTTACAATAGCCCCGGTCATAGGAATCACGGTTATTGCGCTCCCAGTACACGCAGTCGGAGCAGTTATCATTCCCGCAGAAACATCCTTCCGGGATTTTGATGTTGGCTTCATTTGTTCTCATCTTGCTGTCCTCACATTCTTCAATTTATTTCTATCTCTTCGCAAACAATACGGATCCCTTCGTCCGCCTTGTCTGCACGATAGACTATAATTTCCTGTTGGGGAAGTACAATCGGGAAGTATAATGTTTCAATTGTCTGCGGCACTCCCCACATGATCTTTTCAATGTACTGTATGTCCCCTTTTGATAAAACCCTATCCCTTTTGTAGTGACTATGAAATATGCCGTAAAAATCTATTCTTTCCGCCGTCCACCGTTCAATAACACGGTTTAAAATATCCGCATGAGGCATATAATGGGCAGGCATATGGGATACGCCCATATCCGCGTAGTACCGAGTGATAACTCCTGCTTGTCCACCGAGTATTCCTCCGGTTTCTGGTGGCGGGATAGGTGTTCTTTCCAGCAAATCAGTCAAAATGGATTGATTTATTTTCATTACTTTTATTTTGAGGAATATCCCTGCGCTTCTTTAGCTATATAGTACACTTTAATATAATCCTTGTTGGCCGCGATTCTTTTGTCAATTTGTTCCAGCATATTATGTAAGGCATTTGCCGCACTCGAATTTGCAAATTGCCTTATCCGCTCATCAGCCTTTTTGTACCCATTAATCTGTGCGCATATAGGCTTCCAAGACGGAATAAGAATCGGCACCCTCACGATACTCAGAATGCTCTTGATAAATTCGGTGTGCTGCATATACTATTACGGCTGCTGAAATCAGAACAAGCGCCGTGCGTAAAACATTTTTTCTCATAGTGTCTCAAAGCTTATTGGCTTTTTCCTTCATCTGCTTTGCGGATGGATTGCTGTAAATCAGTGTGGTCTGCAC
>UMIY01016865.1_pt1 | contig 19619 bp, 18 predicted proteins | sample 1965921 | NCBI WGS metagenome assembly UMIY01 (sample SAMEA4836134, study PRJEB28245) | human gut metagenome | biome: gut microbiome; material: fecal sample | place: Denmark | collected 2008
AATTTTCCATTTCTGTTTACTCGGTAAAGCCCATTAAAACATGTTCTATTTAAAAATATAAACTCAGAGGCACGTTTTACATTTGGCTCAGCATCTAAAACATAAGAGTTATATTCTTCTCTAACATCATAAAAATAGTTTTTTCTTTTTTCATTATCTAGGCTCAAAAATTCTTTTTCTTTTTTCTCGAGCTTTTGGATTAAATCCTCAACATTAAACTTTATCACATTATAGCAATTAATTAAATCTTTATTTATATCAAAGGCATATGCTTCTTGTACTTCATATTTTTGTAAAATATCTATTAAGACAGCTCCTCCTCCAACAAAAGGCTCTACATATTTTTCTATTCTGCCGTTTTTTAATTCAAATGGATAATATTTTGTTATCTGTGGAATTAAGCTACCTTTGCCACCAGCCCATTTTACAAAAGGTCTTACTACGTCCATTTTTTCCTCCGCAAATCTCATTAACATTTCTTTTATCATAAGAATTCTATCATTTTTTTAGTGATTTATAAAGTGATTTTAGCAAATTTTTTGAATTATGAAAATTACACCACAATTTCATCCCCATCACTTGTTAGTTTGATTACACAATTTTCTAGTCCGCATCTCTTTAAAAATCTCAGGCTTTTCTCCATGAATTGGAATAAGAAGCTTAGGACTAACTACTTGGCAAACATGTTTTATTGATTCAAAATCTGCATGTCCGCTGGTGTGCAAATAAATATAATCTTTAGGTACGAAATCTTGTAAATATTTATATTCCTTAAAGTCTTTATCTAAATATCCTTCCCATTGAGAATAAATAAATATACCTTCAGTAAAATGATTCATTACTTCTTTAGAGCCCCAATTTGCTCTAACAAGCATAACAAAGCCCTTTTTCTTCATGAGCTCTAAAATATTATCAGCATAACTTAATACTTTACCTTGAAATTTATACAACGAGCTTTTAGAAATGCTATCAACATACATTAAAATTTCCTTTTGATATTCATCACAAACAAACAATCTTCCCGTGCTTAGAGCAGCTTTATGTATTGCAGCAATTCTATCAATATTTGTACTACTGCACATTACAAAACTATATTTATTCTCTTTAAAAATTTGCTCAGCTTTTTTCTGTAATTCAAATTCTGTCATAGGTTGTTCTCTTTTTCTTGAAAGGGTTGTGCCCTCACAAATTAAGCAATCTACAGGACCTACAAATTTTTCTAAAGCTGGAATAACTGCTTTTCCTCTTTGTCCATGAGTTCTAAAATCGCCTGTATGAAGTAGTTTTTTGCCATCACATTCAATTAAAAACATATGAGCATCAAATGCTGAATGGTCAACTTGAATTGGAGTTATAACCATATCTTTAATTGTTATCTTTTCGGGAATTTTAAAGGTTACAAATTTATCAATTAATTTTACATCATCTTCAGTTATTATTTTTGCCCTTAAAAGACGATTTTGCAATATTGTATATATGTGGCTTGATATTTCGCCAACATATATAGGGATTCCATCTAAAATTTGATTATATAGCCCAATATGGTCTCCGTGGTAATGTGTTACAAATACAGCATCATAAGAAGGCTTAAGTCCTGAATTTAAGCCTTCTATTTTTATTTCGTTACTTTTATTAGAATCCGGTGAAACACAGGCGACAGATTTAAATCTGTCACCGAGGTTCACTAGAATCTATTGAAACATCGGCTTTAAAACCGTCCCCATGGTTTGCTGACGGCAAATTTTCTCCTATATCGATTATTATTTTTGTGCCTTTGTCTGATTGCACTTCAGTGATACAACCACCAATTTGATGTGCTCCACGATGAATTATAACTTTCATATATTTCTCCTAACTTTTTATTACACATGCTACTACTCTTAAGTTATCTTTTTAAAATTCCGCCCTATTGCTCTAGTAGATATACCAAATAGTAACATAAATATTAATTCAAATTCTTTCTGAATTCATGTAACTTAAAGAAATCATCTATTGATAGAATATCTTTGTCATACATAACATTACCAGCTAAATACGTACAAAAAATTCCTACATTTAACTTTATATTTGTATTTGAAATTTTGTTGTTCTCTTTCAAGTCGGCATTTACTTTGTCTAATTCTTCTAATAATTTTTGGTTATGTTTTAGAGTTATGCCACTGATTAAAAAGATTAAATCTATCTCCTCGTTATTAACTATTTTTATTCCTCTTTCAATATAATCTTTTGCCTTAATAAGTTTTAATTCGTTTTTACATTGCATGCTAACTTCTGTATCTTCTATTATATCTTCAATTGCCTCTTTAGTTAAATTTTTTACTCCTAAATAATGCTCATAAATTCCACATTTATCTCCAATTGCTTTGGCTCCGTATTTCATTTCTATTATTGAAAGTTTTAATTCATTATATGGTTTGCCATCTATTCTTTGTACAGCTAGCATATCAAACCTATTATTTTCTCTAGCATACTCTATGTCAGAAATATAAAAATTACTTTCTTTGTTATCGTTATTTTCTCTTTCTATTAATTGTTGAAATTCTCTTTCTCTTTTTGGGATTTTCGCAAAAAAGCTATTCATAATTTCTTTTCGATTTATAATCTCTTTTACGAAAGCCTTACAATCTTCACTAGATTTAATTTCTCCTTGAAGTTTTTGATTTTTTCCCTCATCTTCTGGATTAATCTCTCTTTCTTTATTATAATTTTCGTCAAAATAATCCTCATAGCAATTTACATCTTTATGCACAAGTTTACTTACACATCCACCTCTGTAATAAATACTAAGGTAACCAGTTCTAAACTCTAGCTCTAATGTGTCGTCATTAGTAAGCTTATTTAGCAAATCTTGTAATATACCTTCTTTTAAATCTTTTAACATTTCAGATATTCCTTCATCAATTCTACTCATAAAACAACTTCCTTTCTTATTTTTTTGTTGTGCACGCCATGAAGAGATTTTTATATAAATTAATAATAGCATAAGTAAAATTTTTTGTCCAATGCTTCTTGAGCTCTAAAATTATCAAAAAAATTTATTCTGAATATAATATAAGTAAATTTTGCCAGTGCATAAAGGAGGTTTTTATGGAAGATATAATTGTTCCTACTACCGTAGCATATACATCATGCATATTACAAAATAATATAGAGCAATTACGAAAAAGATATAGATTTTTGCAAACCGGAAATATAGGATATAGTGTCCTTGGAAAGCCAATACCATATATTAGAATAGGGAGTGGTACAAAAGAAGTAATGTACAGCGCTGCAATTCATGCTAATGAGTGGATTACAGCAGTAGTACTTATGAAATTTGTTGAAGACTTTGCAAAAGCCTATGAAAGCAATGGTTTTATATATGGATATAGCGCTAGAGAAATATTTAACAATACATCAATTTATATAGTGCCAATGGTTAATCCAGATGGCGTGGATTTAGTTACAGGAGTAGTCAGTGAAAATACAGGTGTATATAATCAATATAGAGATATATCATTAAATTTTCCTGGTATTCCATTTCCATCAGGCTGGAAAGCAAACTTTAATGGTGTTGATTTAAACTTACAATTTCCAGCAGGATGGCTAAACGCAAGAAGAATTAAATTCGCACAAGGATATACAAAACCTGCACCCAGAGACTTCGTAGGAGAAGGACCTTTAACAGAGCCAGAGGCATTAGCCCTTTACAATTTTACATTAATTCATGACTTTAGACTAATTTTAGCATATCATACTCAAGGAGAAGTAATCTACTGGAAATATGCAGACTACTTGCCAGAAGGCTCACAAGAAATAGGGGAGAGGTTTGCAGAAACTAGTGGATATTCTCTAGATTTAACTCCACCCGAATCAGCATTTGCAGGGTATAAAGATTGGTTTATACAAGAGTATAATAGACCAGGATACACTATAGAAGCAGGCCTTGGAGAAAATCCATTACCAATATCTCAATTTGAAAAAATATATAATGATAATATTGGTATATTGGTGCTAGGTGCTATTTTGTAATCTTGTTTTTGGGGACGGAGGAAAAAAACAAGATTTTGCTACGCTACTTAAAGACATAGTTTCTCTAGTTATCATATTTTTAAAATTATTAATTAAAAAATGAATTTCTGCTCATAATATTAGCAAAATAAATATTGAAAAAAATAAATTCGATGATATAATAAGAAGAAAAAAAGGAGGAATATTATGACAGAAAAGAATGAAGGCGAAATGCTTAAAGAAAGATTGTTCAACAAAAAAGAGAACGGATGGCTTAAAGTTAGCTCCAAAGAAGACATTTTTAACTATGCAAAAGGATATATTAATTTTATGAATAGAGCTAAGACAGAAAGAGAAATAGTAAAAGAGAGCAAAAAAATAGCAGAAAGCAATGGATTTAAAGATATAAATGAATATCAAACATTAAAACCAGGAGATAAAATATACTATGTAAATAGAGAAAAAAGCATGTATCTAGCAATAATAGGTAAAGAAAGCATAGAAAATGGTGTAAATATTATTGGAGCACATGCAGATTCACCAAGACTAGATTTAAAACCAAATCCATTATATGAAGATGGCGAATTAGCATATTTTAAAACACATTATTATGGTGGAATAAAAAAATATCAATGGACAACAATCCCCCTAAGTATTCATGGTGTTATAGTTAAAGCAAATGGAGAAAAAGTAGAAGTAAATATAGGAGAAAGTGAAGAAGACCCAATATTTACAATAACAGATTTATTACCACATTTAGCACAAGACCAAATGGAGAAAAAGCTAAAAAATGGAATAGATGGCGAAGATTTAAACCTATTGATAGGAAGCATACCATATTGTGATAATGTACCAGAAGCAGTAAAATTGAATGTTCTAAATATATTAAATGAAAAATATGGAATTACAGAAGTGGACTTTTTAAGCTCAGAATTAGAGCTAGTTCCAGCAATGAAATGCAGAAGTATGGGATTTGATGAAAGCTTAGTAGCAGGATATGGACAGGATGATAAAATATGTGTATATACAGAGTTAACAGCCCTAGTAGATATTAAAGAAGTTCCAAACAGAACAGCAGTATGCATAATTGCTGATAAAGAAGAAATAGGAAGCATGGGAAATACAGGTATGGAGTCACATGTGTTTGACGCATTTATGGCAGAAATGCTAGATAAATTAGGTGTAAACAAACCAAATCTATTAGAAAAAGTATTTTGCAATTCTAAAATGTTATCAGCAGATGTTGACGCCGGATTTGACCCAATATATGCAAGTGTATCTGACAGAAACAATGCAGGATATGTGGGAAGAGGAATATCGCTAAATAAATATACAGGTGCTAGAGGAAAATCTGGTGCGTCAGACGCAAATGCAGAATTTGTAGCAGAAGTAAGGCATATATTTGAAAAGAATGATATAAAATACCAAATAACAGAGCTTGGAAAAGTGGATGTTGGCGGTGGAGGCACAATAGCTTACATTCTTGCAAATAAAGGAGTAGATGTAATAGATTGTGGTGTGCCAGTGCTTTCAATGCATGCACCATACGAGGTTACAAGTAAATTAGATTTATATGAAGCTTATAAAGGATATAAAGCATTTTGGAAAGAATAAAGTGAAACAAGGTGACAGATTTAAAACTGTTACCTTGTTTTCGCCAACATAAAAAATATAGATATCATTAGATTTTTAATTATTTTTTATATATTTTTTGCAATAATGCTTCTTCTAAAGTTTTAGAAAAGTTTATTTTTAAACTTTCTGCTTTTGTATTTATCCATTTAGGAATATTAACAGTTTTTTTTACTAATTCTTTTCCCCATTTTTCAGCAAAAGAACTAATATCAACTGAAATATATGTTTTAAACTTAGAAATATAATCCCAATCTTTTATATCTAAATCTTTTTCAAAATCTTCAAATCTTACATCTTCAATTTTGCTAGATTTTGGTATTCTATTTCCTTTTTCCATTTCATCTAAAACCAAACCGGCAATTAAATCTTCTGCCATTGCCATAGCTTCTTCTAAAGTATTTCCACAAGTGGCAGCACTTGTATTTAACGCTTTTTCTAAATCAGGTACAAATACTGAATATCCACCTTCTTTTTCTTCATAAAATAATACTGGATAAATAACTTTCATGATTATACCTCCTAACAATTATATTTTACTACGTACAATACGTGTTTGTCAATATTAATTATAATCCTTAAAAAATTATTTATACATAAAAAATAAAATTATACTTTGCTTACAAGTCGATAAATAAATTTAAATTAATAAAAATGGAAAATTAAAAAATAAGAATAAATTAATATGATAAAATAATTAACTAAAAAATTGATAAAAAAATGGTGAGCCAGGAGGGATTCGAACCCCCGACCCTGCGCTTAGAAGGCGCATGCTCTATCCAACTGAGCTACTGACCCATTTGCAAATGCAATAAATATAATAACACCTTTTTAATAAAAAGTCAACAAAAATGATGGAAAATTATAAAAAATGTGGTATAATTGCTATAATTTACTTAATGAGATAACATGCCTTTCGATAGTATAATGTATTTAATGATGAATAAAACGTACTAAATTAAAAATAATAATATATATAATAATAAAGGGGAAATTAAATGAAAGAAAACAAAAAAATAACTATTCATCACCTGTTCTGGTACTTCTTAATATTTAGCGTAATTGGATTAATAATAGAAACCTTATATTGCTATGCTACCTCTGGAGTATTAGAAAGTAGAAAAGGTCTTATATGGGGACCATTTTGTCCAGTATATGGTGTATGTGGAGCAGTACTTATCTACATATTAGATAAATTAAATTGTAAAAGTGTAATTAAATTATTTATATTTGGGTTTATTATTGGCTCTATAGCTGAATATATATTAAGCTATGGATTAGAAGCGGTATATGGAATAAAATTCTGGGATTATGAATATTTACAATATAATTTAAATGGAAGAATAAGCTTATTATTTTCATTCTACTGGGGAGTTTTATCAGTCATACTAATTAAATTTATAAAACCATTGATTGATAAATTAGTAGAAAAAATAAAACCACATACCAGAAATGTAATAGAGTTAGGAATATTTATATTCTTATGTATAGATTGCATTGCAACAATTTGGGGAATTCAAACTTATCAAAATAGAGTACTTTACAATAATGTGTATAGAGCAAATTCAAATAATATAATATTAAAAGCAAGAGAAAGTATTGAAAATAATTATTTTACAAATGAAAAAATGTCAAAAACATTTCCAAATTTAAGAATAAAAACTGAAAATGGGGAAGAAGTGTGGATAAAGACACTAATTGAAAAATAGGCAAATCTTGTTTTTTCCTACGTCCCCAAAAACAAGATTTACTAAAGTACAAAACCAGCAATGCCAAATATTAAAAATAGTATTCCAGAAAATTTTTGCATTTTTTCTTCTGAGATAAATTTGCTTAAAAATTTTCCCGAGATAATTGCTATAGCATCACTAGCAATCATACCAAGAATTGCTCCAATAACTAGCATCACTTTATAATTTGGATATTCTATTCCAAAGCCAAGTGATGCTAAAAAAGTTTTATCTCCAATTTCTCCAACTAGAATTGAAAGAGCAATAATAAAAGTGTAATTTATTTTTAAATTAGATATCTTGTTAATTATAGAGCTCTTTTTATCTGTATCAGAGCCAATTTTTTCTTTCTTAGGAAGTAAAGACAAAATTCCCATAAGAATAAAAGACGAATATGTAATAATTTTAATAATTCTATGTATAGAAGCATTTTCTAGAAGACCGATTCTACTGCCAAAAAGAATTGTAATTCCATGACTAAAGAAGGAGCCGTAATGCAATTCCTAAAACAATATTTTTAGTTTTTACACTACCGGAAAAAGATAGGACTAACAGTTGTGTTTTATCTCCTAATTCTGCAATAAACACCATAATAAAAGCAATAAAAAATGGATAAAGGAATTCCATATAGACCTCCACATATCTTTTAATTTAAAATATGCATTTAAAGAGTTGTACTATTCCAGAATGCCTGTCCATTTTTGTTATTTTTTACTAATCGGTGCCTGTCCCAAATTAGTAAAATGTGAATTTTATGTGAAATGTATTGAAATTGCATAGGTTTAATGTTAATATAATGGCGTAAAAACTTACGGAAATAGGAGATTGGAGGAAAAAGCAGTGATACAAGTAAAAAATGTCACAAAAAAGTATGGCTCTACCATAGCTGTTGATAACATTAATTTTGAAGTTAAAGATGGCGAAGTGGTAGGATTTTTAGGACCAAATGGCGCTGGCAAAAGTACTACAATGAATATGATTACAGGATTTATTGAGCCAACAAAAGGTCAAATTATTATTAATGGAAATGATATTTCTAAAAAGCCTAGAAAAGCTAAAAAAGAAATTGGCTATATGCCAGAGAATGTTCCATTATATTATGAATTAACGCCAAAAGAATTTGTTTCATATATGGCGGAATTAAAACTTGTAAAAAGAAACGAAAGAAAACAAGAAGTAGAAAAAGTTATTAAAGAAATGGGACTTGAAGATGTACAAAATAAATTAATCAGGAATTTGTCTAGAGGCTACAAGCAAAGAGTAAGTATGGCAGGTGCGTTAGTTGGAAATCCTGATGTAATAATTTTGGATGAGCCAACTGTAGGATTGGATCCAAAGCAAATAACAGAAATAAGGAATTTAATAAAAGAGCTTGGAAAAAAACATACTGTTATATTAAGTACACATATTTTACCAGAAGCAAGCCAAATATGTGAAAAAGTAATTATTATTAATAAAGGCAAAATAATAGCAATAGATACCCCAGAGAACTTGGAAAAAGCTACAAAAGAGAGTAATGGCATTTCTGTAATAGTAGAAGATCCAAAAGGAAATATGAGTAAAATAAAAGAAAAAATAAAAGAAATTGATACTGTGGAATTTGTAAAAGACCATGAAGATGGCACAAAACAATATGTTATTACAACATCTTCAGATATTGATTTAAGAAAGAAATTGTTTGAAGTATTACCAAAAGAAGAAATAGTAATATTTGAGTTAAAGAAGACTGAGACAACACTAGAAGATGCTTTTATGAAATTAATAAATACAACTAAGCAAGAGGATACTGTAAAAAAATCTAAGAAAGAAGATAAACAAAAGAAAACAAAAGAAGAGAAATCTAAAAAACAAGTAGAAGATAAAGAAACAGAAAATGACAGTAAAAAGGAGGAGAAAAAATAATGTGGGCAGTATTTAAAAAAGAGTTAAAAACATATTTTTTATCCCCAATAGGATATATAGCTATAGGCATTTTTATGCTTATGTTTAGTATATTTTTCTATCTTACAACAATATCATATGGCTCAGTAGATATGGGAAATCTATATTATGCAACAGCAAGATATGGACTATTGTTAATGGTACCATTACTTACAATGAGGATGTTTGCAGAAGAAAGGAAAAACGGAACAGAGCAGCTATTACTTACATCTCCTAGAAGTGTAACTTCTATCGTGCTTGGCAAGTTTTTTGCGGCTCTAGCAGTAATCTTAATAACCTTAATACTTTCAATAATTTATGCAATTATAATAAGCTTTTTTGGAACAATAAACATACCAACATTAATTGTAACAATGATAGGATTTTTATTAGTTGCGATGGCAGCAATTTCAATAGGAATGCTTGCTTCAAGTATAACAGAAAATCAAATAATTTCTGCAATTATAACAATAGTAGTTTTAGTAGCACCTTGGTTTTTAGTAGACATAAGTGAAATATTCTCAAGCATTGATTTAATAGATAAATTTCTAAAATTCCCATCAGGACTAGTTTCTGTATCAGATACAGTTTGCTTATTATCTATTACAGCAATGTGTGTATTAATTACGATAGTTTTAATAAAAAGAAGAAAGGCAGTAAAATAGGAGAGGGGTGAAACGAGTGAAAGAAAACGAAGATTCTAAAAAAATAAACGAAAAGGAAAAACATAAAGAAAAAGCTCCAAAGAAAATAAATAATAAAGAGAATATAGACAACAAGGAGCAAAAAGACTTAATTGTAAAGCATGAAAAACCATTTAAAGATAAAAAAGCAAAGTGGTTAAGACAAACATCATTAACAGCATTGCTAATTGTTATCATAGTTGCAGTATGCATAGGAATAAACATAGCGGTAGATAATATAAATATTGCAGATTTTGATTTTACTAAAGACAAGATATACAGCTTGTCTGACGCGTCCAAACAAATAGTACAAGCAGTAGATAAAGATGTTGAAATAATGTTAATAAACATGCCAGATTATGAAGATTTTGCGAAAAAATATAATAGTGTAAATAAAAATATAACGGTAGAGGTAATAGATGATCTAACTTCAAGAACAGATTTAACAGATGAATATGGAATTACTGCAGACAGTGCTATAATAATAGTTAAAAGTGGAGAGAAATCTAAAACATTATCTTCGTACGACTTAGTTACAATGGACTATTCTACTTATCAATATAAAGATATAGCAGAAGAAGCGCTAACTAATGCGATTATAGATGTTACTACAGATGAAAAGCCAATAATATATAATTTAACTGGTCATAACAAATATTCTTCAGATTACTTATATTATTTTAGCGCAGACTTAGAGGCAGAGGCGTACGAATTTGAAGACTTAAATTTATTAACAACAGGCTCTGTTCCAGAGGATTGCTCTGTATTAATGATAACAACTTTAGCTGAAGATATTACAGAAGCAGAAAGAGACGCAATTTTAGACTATATTAATAAAGGCGGAAAAATAATATTATTCTCTGACCCAAATTCAATAGGAAAAGAAATGCCTAACTTCCAAAAAGTCCTAGATGAATATGGTGTTAGTATTTCTGAAGGAGTAATGTTAGAGAGCGACTCAGATAGAATGCTTTATGGTACACCATCTGCAATAATAGTAACAGTGAGCCCATACACAAGTGTAACATCTGCTACAAATATGAATATAAATGCTTGCTTTATGACGGCAGGTAGAGTAGATATAGCAGATAGCGAAAAGCTAGAAGAATTAGGTGTTCAAGTAGAAACTCTAGCAACTACTGGAGCAAATTCTTTTTATAGAACAGATTACTCAATAGAAACTGCTTCAAAAACAGATGCAGATGAAGACGCAGGAAATGTCACAGTGGGAGCATTGCTAAAAAAGACGATTAATGATGAAACAACATCAGAATTAATTGTATATTCAAATAATATATTCATAACAAACTTGCAAATAGCTATTAGCTCACAGTATTTTTCATATGCCTTAGACTTTTACAACAACGAAGATTTAGCTACAAATTCTATTGCATATTTAACAGACAGAGATAATATGATAACCATAAGGAAGGATGTTGAGCAATCGACATATACTGTTACAGAGCAGCAAAACACAATAATACTTTCTATCATATTTGCTATTCCAGCAGTAATAGTGGTAATTGGTATAGTAGTATGGATAATTAGAAGAAGAAAGAAGTAATAAACTTAAAAATCTCCTCATAAATTTTATGAGGAGGTTTTTAGTTTGAAAAATACTATAAAAGCGGTATTTGTGATTATTGGGACTCTTATTGGAGCTGGATTCGCATCAGGGCAAGAGATATATAGTTTTTTTAATATATATAAAGAAAATGGCATGATAGGGATAATTATATCTTCTTTAATTACAGGTATGGTAATATATAAGGTACTTAAATTAACAAATAACAATATCAATTCATATAATGAGCTGTTAGAAAGAAAGAAAAATAAAGAAATACTAAAATATATAATGAATATTATAATAAACATATTTTTATTAATGTCATTTTATATTATGGTAGCAGGATTTACTGCATATTTTAAACAAGAATTTGACATACCAAATATAATTACTGCAATTATTATTGTGATTCTTTGCTACATTACATTTATGAAAAATATAGAAGGAATTGCTAAAATTAGCAGTATAATTATTCCAGTCTTAATAATTATAGTTCTAATTATAGGAATAAGAGCCAATATATTTGAAACCGTAAAAACCCTAGATTTTAAAAACATACAAATATCCTGCAATTGGCTTATAAAAAGCATAGAATATGCTAGTTATAACAGCATATTATTATTACCAATCCTGATAGGACTAAAAAAATATGCAAAAAATAATGAAAAAAGTATAAGTGCCATATCAACAGTTATATTCCTAATTTTATCAGTTACTATATACTTAATTTTATATAATTTTGGTGATATGAGTGACATAGAAATTCCAATAGTATATATCGCAAGTGGTTATGGAGTAGCATTTAAATACATATATGGAATAGTAATTATTTTTGCAATATATTCTACTATGATATCAGCAGGATATGGATTTTTAACAAACTGTACCAAAAGTAAAAAAACATATAAAACTTTAGCGATGCTCATATGCATCTCAGCCATTTTCGTCTCCAACTTTAGCTTTGCTAATTTGGTGAATTTAACATATCCGGTTTTTGGATTATTAGGATTAATACAGTTTGTTTATATATTATAGCAAAAATCAAAAAAAGTATTGAAAAAAACATCGAAAACTGGTATAAATAATTAGTAGTTATAAAAATTACAACAAATGAGGAGGAGAATTTTGAAAGATATAGTGAACTTTAATGAAGAAAGTAATTCAAAGAAAAAAGTAAATAAGAAAAAATTAATAATAGCTATATCTATAGGGATTATTCTATTAGCTGTAGGAATTACTATGCTAGTATATTATTCCAGCAGTGACGCAAGAAAATTTTTGGACCAACATTTATTTAGAAAAAATATATCCCAAGAAAATTTGACTTCTATAGACTTAGATTATGATTCGAATGTAAGCGTATTTGCTTATGATAGATATATTTGTGTTTTAGCAGAAAATAAATTAATGGAATATAACTCATCTGGAAAATTAGAAAACGAAATAGATTTAGAAATAAACAATCCTGTATATAGTGTAAATAATAAATATATTGCCATAAGTGAGCAAAATGGAACTAAATTGAACTTGATATCTGGCTCGGAAATTTTATGGACCAAAACATTGGATGGTAATATTTCAAAAATAAATGTAAATAATAATGGTTATGTTAGCGTAATTTTAACTGGTACAACGTATAAATCAGTTATAACTACATTTGATAATAATGGAAATGAGTTATTTAAAACATTCCGCTCAACGACAACTGTGGTAGATACTAGTATATCAAATGATAACAAATATATGGCATTTGCAGAAGTGAATACATCAGGAACAACAATTCAATCTAATATAAGAGTAATTTCTATAGAAGATCCATCAGACTCTGAAATTTTTTCTTATTCTGCGGAGAGTAATAAATTAATTATAAATATAGAATATAGCGGGAATGACAAAATTATATGTATGTATGATGATGAAATATGTATGATACAAAATGGAAACAATAGCTCATTAATGTCTCTTAACGAGAGTGGAAAAAACATTAACTTCGCAAATATAAATTTGGAAAATTGTATTTATAGAGCAATAGAAGAAAATGCAGGATTATTTAATACAAATACAGTTATAGAAATTAGAAACGTAAATAATGATAGCACTGCAGTATATACTACAGAGGGAGCAGCTAAATATATATATAGCAATAATAATGTGATAGCAATAAGTTTAGGACAAGACATAGTATTTGTAAATACTATAGGATGGCTATTAAAAAGTTATAGCTCTACACAAGAAGCACAAGATGTAGTAATAGGAAATGGAATTGCAGGAATTGTGTATAGTGACAGAGTTGGAATTATAAACTTATAAAGGGGGTGAAAAACATGTCTATAATAGTAGATTTAGTAATTTTAGCGATTTTTATCATATGCATAATAATTGGTTATGTAAGAGGATTAACAGGCTCGTTAATAAAAATATTGTCATTTGTGTTATCAATTGTAATAGCTTTTATTCTATTTGTACCTATTTCAAATTTAATAATAAATAATACACAAATAGATGACAACTTAGAGCAATCTATAAGAGAAATGATAATAGGAAATAACGAAGAAGAGCAAAAAATGCCAGAGGCAATTACAGACTACATACAGCAACAAGTCGAATCTGCATCAGATAGTGCAAAAGAAGCTATCGCTGATAGTACTGCAAGAGAAGTTTCATTAACAATAGTTAAAGCAGGAACTTGGATTGTATTATTCATAGTAGCAAGAATTTTATTAATCTTCTTAAGATTTATAACAGCATTAATTGCAAAACTACCTGTAATAAAACAATTTGATAAATTAGGTGGTATAATATATGGAGTAATAGAAGGACTAATTATAATATATGTATTGCTTGCAATAATATCATTTGTATCTCCAATGACTAATGGAGCTTTAACAAATGCAATAGAGCAATCATACGTAGGTAGCATGATGTATAACAATAACTTGTTATTAGAAATTATCTTCTAAAGCTTTTTTAGAAACTTGTTTTTAGGGACGGAGTAAAAAAACAAGTTTCTATTTTTTTACTTTTTTCATAGAAAATTGCCATAAAATATTGATATTAAATAATAAATCTAGTATAATATGGGGTATATTGTAAAAACGGGAGTGAATAGTTTTGAAAAAACAAGCTAAAGAAGAAAAGAAAAAAGAGAATAAAAAGGGAAATAAAAAAGGAAAAAAGAAAAATATATTTTTAAGAGTAGTGTTAATACTATTACTAATTATACTTATTGCAGGTATAATTTTTGGTTACAGATTATATAAAAGATATACTGAGGAAGGCTGGTCAGGAGTATCAAAAGAGTTGCTTGGTCATGATGAGGAAACGGTAAATAAGCTAGATAAAATGTATTGCTTGTTGTTAGGCCAAAGCGAAACTCTTACAGACACAATAATGATTGCTTCATATGATCCAAAAACTCAAGAAGCAGCATTGTTGTCAATACCTAGAGATACGTTTATAGGGGATAGCATGTCATATGCAACAGGATATGATAAAATAAATGCAGTTTTTGAAACTTATGGGGCAGATAAATTATTAGAATATGTTAGAGAAATAACGGGAATTAATGTACAATATTATTTAAAAGTTGATACAAAGGCGTTAAAAGTATTAGTGGATGAACTTGGAGGAGTGTACTTTGATGTCCCAATAGATATGCATTACACAGATAGAAGACAGGGCTTATACATTGATTTAAAAGCGGGATATCAATTATTAGATGGTGACAAGGCCGAGCAAGTAGTACGCTTTAGACATAATAGTGATGGCTCAACATACCCATATGAGTATGGTGGAGAAGACTTAGGAAGAATGAGAACTCAAAGAGCATTTTTAACAGCACTTCTAGAGCAAACAACTAAAAAGATGGATGTTAATATGATATTTAGTTTTCTAGATATAGCAGAGCAATATGTAGAAACAAACTTGAATTTCGATGCGGTAAAAGACTATGTACCATATATACTAGAATTTAACATAGATAATTTAAAAACAGCAACTCTACCAGGGATATCAGAAAAAACTGGTAATGGCGTATGGGTTTATCTTGTAGATGAAGAAGAGGCAAAAGAAAAAATAGATGAATTGTTCTATGGAAAAATTACAGAAGAACAACTAGATGGAAATGTAATAAACGAAAACACTGTAGATGAAAACTCAATAGCAGACGGAAGCAATGCAGTTGATGAAGGCAGTTCTTTAAATGTAGAAGTGCTGAATGGAAGTGGGAGCACTAATAAATTAAGAGAAGTAGTATCAGAGCTAGAAGCAGCAGGATTTAATGTGACTCAAACAGGCAATACTTCAACTACAAATAATACTACAGTCATAAACAGAAAAGATATAACACAATCAGAAGAAAATAGACTAAAAGAAATTTTAGATGTTGATAGTTTAGTAACAGGAGATTCTAATTCCTTAGTAGATGCAACTATAATAATTGGAACAGACTATGTAGTATAAAAATAAATCAACTATGAAATTTGACTTATTTAGCACTAAAATGAAATACGGTGGCAGATTTAAATTTGCCACCTGAGTTTAATCAATAAAAAATCATAGTAAGCAAATTACTTACTATGATTTATAAATATTCGGTTAATCCGAATAAATTTATATCTACCACCTTTTTTGGACTTAACTCGTTTTGCTTTTTTAGAATGTTTTATTCCATAAGTATAATTTGAACCCTTTGGCTTATTTATTTTTTTCAAAATTACCACTAATAAAAATAATATTAAAAATATAAGTAAAGCTCTAAACAAAATCGTTTCAAAATTTGAAGCTACAACAGCGCTGGAAGCTATTAAATCAGTAGAATAAGTCTCACCTTCTATTTCATATGAAAGCTTACCGACAACAGCATTTTGCTTAATAGGAGCAGATAGGTTTTCATTTATTTCTACAGTTTTCTTTATTTCATCATCACTGATATTATTTTTAGCTAAAACATTAATATCATCTTTAGCAACAATATTCAAAGATTTAGTTTCTTTAGTTGCACCAGCGATTTCCACTGAATCTATTACTTCATTAGCTGTATTTAAAGTTTGATATGAATAATTATCAAAGCCGTAATTAAATAATTTAATACAATCTTCATATCTTTCTTTTATGGTATTACTACCCAATACAACCGCTATTAGCTCTACATCGTCTTTTTTAGCTGTGGTAACTATACAATAACCAGATTTATCTGTATATCCGGTTTTCATTCCAGTTGTTTCAGGATAATAATATTCACTATTTTTTGTTACCAACCCATTTGTTGTGTTAAATATTCTATCTTCTCTATCATACTTGTTAGTCTTAGGTAAAGTATATTGATTAACCATTGCTATTCGCATAATATCGTTAAACTGCATTGCATATTTACCAATTAAAGCTAAATCATAAGCAGTTGAATAATGATCATCATTATGAATTCCGTTGGGATTTACAAAATGTGTGTTTAAACATCCAATCTCTTTAGCCTTATTGTTCATCATCTCAGAAAAATTATCAACTGAGCCCGCAATATGCTCTGCTAAAACAAAAGCAGCATCATTTGCAGAAGGAATAAGAAGAACATTTAAAAGTTGCTCAATGGTAAGCATTTCACCTTCTTGTAAACTAGCATGAGAATAACCAACAGGAACATTAAATATTGCATCATGACTTACGGTAGCGACATCTGTTAACTTACAGTTTTCTAAAGCAAGAATTGCAGTCATAATTTTTGTAGTACTAGCTGGGTATCTTTGCTCAAAAGCATTTTTAGAATATAAAATTTTTCCGGTTTTTGCATCCATTAGAATAACAGACGGTGAATTAGTTGTTATATTATCTGGATTGTAATCATTTGTATTTATATCTGTTGCCAATATAGTTATTGGCATAATAATCAAAATAAAAATAATAGTAAATATAGCTATCTTTCGTAGTTGTTTCATAAGGACCCCCATTTCTGTAAAAACAACCTTATAAAATATATATTAATATACATTAAAATCACGAAAATTTCAATATGTTTTTTGCAAAAACTTAAGCAAAAGATACTGAGATTTTGAAATATACTGACAGATTTTAACTTGTTACTCAAAAATATACTAAAATAATAAAGGAGGAATTTTAATGAACTTAGATAATAAAAAGAAAATAATAATTTCGGCAGTATTATTACTAATACTAGTAGTTGCATTTGCTATATATATGATAATAGAAAATGAAAACCATAGTGAGATTGATTTAGAAAATGAGGCTTTAGAGCAAAATACCGAGAATGCAGGAAATATAGCAAATTTAGAAGTGGTAAATGAGATAGCGGAGGAGAAAGAAAAAATAGCAGTACATATAACTGGAGAAGTAAAAAAAGAAGGAATAATTTATTTAAATCAAGGAGCAAGAATTGTAGATGCAATAAAGGAGGCAGGAGGAGAGACAAAACAGGCAGATTTGTCTCAAGTTAATTTGGCATATGAATTACAAGATGGTCAAAAAATATACATACCAAATAAAAAAGAAAAAATATCACAGTATATTACAGAAAATAGTGGCAATAATATAATAATAGAAGACAGTAATACAAGTACTCAAAAAGGAGGGAGTGGAAAGGTGAATATAAATACTGCAAATCAATCAGAATTAGATAGATTGCCAGGCATCGGACCATCTTTGGCAGAGCGAATTATAGAATATAGAGAAGAAAATGGAAATTTTAAGAACATAGAGGATTTACAGAATGTAAAAGGCATCGGAGATGCAAAATTTGCTGACATAAAAGATAAAGTTACAGTTTAATTTAATCTTTAAATTTATTTTTTGTAAATATATTGAAAAAAAATTATTATATGTTATATTTTGTATGAAAATTATATTAAAGATTTTAAAATCAGAAGAAAAAGATTTCAACTCTAGATATTTATATTAAAAATATAGATATAATACAAAATAAAAGGAGGTGAAAACATGAGAAATACATTGAAAATAGCATTGTTTTTCGTTCTTGTTTTAGCTGTTATGCTATTAATACCTTCTATATCTAATGCTGCAGAAATTACAATAAATGAGGGTGATGATTTAGTTCAAGCAGTTTTAAATGCAGAAACTAATTCTACTATAACTCTTAATACAGATGTTGAAATTTCAAAAGTTATGGATATAGTTGGAAAGACACTTACTATTGATGGAAATGGTCATACAATTTCTGGTGATGTAGAAGCAATAAAAGCAACTAATTTACCAAACCAAACATTAATCGCATCTTCAACAGGAAGTACAATTACTTTAAAAGATGTTACATTAACAAGTAGTCCAAAATATGGTGCGCAAGCATATAATGGAGGAAAACTTATTTTAGACGGTGTAAACATTTACGGTTGTACATTTGGTGGAGTTTTAAATAATGGTGGTGTAGTTGAAATTATAGACTTAACACTAGGATATAATGGAGAAAAAGCCAATAACGGAATTGAAATAGGTAAAGGCTCAAGCCTTGCTGATTCTGATATAGTACCTGTATTAGTTATGAATGGTACTCTTAAATCAGAGCAAACAGAAAACGTTATTTATGTAGCAGAAAATGATGAAATCACATCATTTGAAGTACAAAATGAGCTTGCAACTACATTAGATAGATTATATATCGATGGTAACAAAATTATTGTAACTGATATGGATAATAAAGTTAAATTCGAGAGTAATTCTAGTGATAGAGTAACAGCTGATAATACTGAGGGTGATATGTATATACCAAACCCAATTGTAACAATCAGTGTTCCAGGAAAAGATCCAATTTCTTTTGAAATAAAATTGGGAACAGTTTTATCAGAAGAAGATCTTGCATCAAAAATTGATTTAACTGATACTAATTATGAATTAGACGGTTTCTTTACTGATGCAAACTATGAAACAGCTTTTGATTTCAGAGGAGAAGTAGATGGAAATGTTACAATCTATGCTAAATTATCAGAAGTAACTGTAGAGGATCCAACAGAGGAACCACCAGTAGATGAAGAAAAACCAGCAGAAGAAACTCCTGCTGATGAAACTTCAGAAGAAAAAGATGAAACTCCAAAAACAGGAGTATCAACTTACATAGGTATAGCAGCTGCTATAGCT
>UMIY01030462.1_pt1 | contig 19606 bp, 16 predicted proteins | sample 1965921 | NCBI WGS metagenome assembly UMIY01 (sample SAMEA4836134, study PRJEB28245) | human gut metagenome | biome: gut microbiome; material: fecal sample | place: Denmark | collected 2008
ATCGACCGCATCGGCTTTGACAAGGACTTCACCATTTATGATACCGACGACGCCAAGCGGGTGATCCGGGACATCCTGAAAGAGCAGAATCTGGATGAAAAGACTTTCCAGCCCCGCAGTGTCCTCTCCGTCATCAGCTCCGCCAAGGACCGCTATGAGGGGCCGGAGGCATTTGCCAAAAAGAGCGAACACGCCAACGACTGGAAGATGACCCGTATCGCCAAGATCTACGCAGCCTATGAAAAGAAGCTGCGCTCCGCCAACGCCCTGGATTTTGACGACATCATCTACCACACGGTGACCCTCCTGCAGCAGGAGCCGGAGGTTCTGCAATACTATCAGGATAAGTTCCGCTATGTGCTGGTGGACGAGTATCAGGATACCAACCATCTGCAGTATCTGCTCACCAGCCTTCTGGCAGGGGGGCGGAAAAACCTCTGCGTGGTAGGCGACGACGACCAGTCCATTTACCGGTTCCGGGGTGCCAATATCGAGAATATCCTGAACTTTGAAAATCAGTACAAAAACGCCCGGACTATCCGCCTGGAGCAGAACTACCGCTCCACCCAGAACATTCTAGACGCTGCCAACGCCGTTATCAAAAACAACACCGGCCGTAAGGGCAAGACCCTCTGGACGGACAACGGTGCTGGAGAGACCGTTACCATCAAGACCAACTTCAACGAAAGCGATGAGGCCAACTACGTGGTGGGAGACATCCTCATGGGGGTGAACCGGGGCCGTAACTTCCGGGATACCGCTGTGCTCTACCGGATGAACGCCCAGTCCAACGCCTTGGAATATGCCATGAAGCGCAACGGCGTACCCTACAAGGTAGTGGGCGGCATGAAGTTCTTCGACCGGGCGGAGGTCAAGGACATGCTGGCCTATCTGTGCGTCCTCAACAATCCCATGGACGATCTGCGGCTGCGCCGGATCATCAACAATCCCCCCCGGGGCATCGGCGCCACCACTGTGGACAAGGTCACCACGTTGGCGGAGGCCCAGGGGGCGTCCATGTATGAGATCCTCCGCAATGCGGATCTCTTCCCGGAGCTCAAGAGCGCTTCCGCCAAGCTGCTGAAGTTTGCGGACCTCATTGATTCCCTCCGCCGGGCGGGAGGAACGCTGGCTCTGCCGGAGTTCTATGATGCCGTGTGCGAACAGTCCGGCTACGTGAAAGCCCTGGAGGAAAAGAACGACATGGAGAGCCGGGGCCGCATTGAGAACGTCCAGGAACTCAAGTCCAACATCCTGGGCTTTTTGGAGCAGGAACCGGAGGACGCCACTCTGGCAGGTTTCCTCAACGAGATCGCCCTGTACACGGATCTGGACAGTGTGGAGGCAGACGACAACTGCGTGACTCTCATGACCATCCACTCCGCCAAGGGCCTGGAATTCCCCACGGTCTACGTGGTGGGGATGGAGGAGGGGATCTTCCCCGGGTCCTCCGCCCAGTATGACGAGGAGGAGCTTGAAGAGGAGCGGCGCCTTTGCTACGTGGCCATGACCCGGGCCAAGGAGAAGCTGACCCTCACCAATGCCCGGCAGCGGATGCTCTACGGCCGTACCAGCACCAACCGGCCATCCCGGTTTCTGGAGGAGATCCCGGAGGAGAACATGCACTGGATCAGCCGGCCGGAACCGGGATTTGGCGGACGGCAGAGTGCTGGAGACTCCTGGGGAGACAGCTCCTTTGGCGATTACAGTGTCTCCGGCGAAAGCTTTGGAAGCCAGCGGAGCGCAGGCGCCGGAGGGCGGAATCCCTCCCGGATGTCCTCCTGGAGCAGCGGCGGCGTCCACAGCTATCGGGACACCGGTGCCAAGGCCCCTCAGCGCCCGCTGGAATCTGTACGCCGCAGTGGCGCTTCCTCTGCTGGCGCGCCCATGCTGCAGCTGCAAAAGGGTGACATGGTGGAGCACACCGCCTTTGGACAGGGCATGGTGCTCTCCATGCGTCCCATGGGCGGAGATGCCCTGGTGGAGGTGGCCTTCGACAAGGTGGGCACCAAGAAGCTGATGCTCAAATCCGCCGGCAGGCATATGAAAAAACTGTAAAGCAAAAGGAGCCATCCCTGCGGGGATGGCTCCTTTTACATAAAAAACCATCGGGCTGCAAAAGCAGCCCGATGGATAAATCCTATGTAATCAGACGTGGATTCCGCCCACGAAATAGTTGTTGTAGTAACCGCTGGTGAGATCACTGATAATCACGCCGCCGCTGGAGGAAGAGGAGGAGTGGATGAACTGTCCGTTTCCAATGTAGATGCCGGCGTGAGAGCAGGCCTTGCCGTTGGACCGGCTGGGATCGCAGAAGAACACCAGGTCACCGGCCTGCAGGGCATTGATACCCCAGATCTTGGTGCCCAGACCGCTCTGCCACTGGCTGGTGGCGGAGTGAGGCAGGGAGTAGCCGAACTTTCCATAGATGTACATGGTGAAGCCGGAGCAGTCAAAGCCACTGGGAGAGGAACCGCCGTACACATAACGGGTACCCAGGTACTGCTTGGCGGCTGCGACGATATCGCTGGAGGAGGAGCTGGAATCGTTGGCGGTGAGATCCAAGAAGTCACTGCGGATGTAGCCCTCGGTGCCGTATTCACAGGTGACGTCATACCAACCGTTTTCAAAACCGTTGACGGTGACGATGGTGCCCTTGTCCACGGTGGCCAGCACGCTACCGTCAGTGGAGGCGGAGGAGCGGACGTTGACGCCGTCGCCATTCACGCTGCCGTAGGAGGTAAAGATATTGTCCTGATCGATGGACACGTAATCTGCGGAAACATAGCCCACGGTGCCGCCGTAATTGATTTTGTACCAGCCGGAAATGGAATCATCCAGCACGGCTACGGCCACGCCCTTATCCAGCGTGGAGAGGATGGAGGCATCGGTGGAGGCATCGGAGCGAACCCGCAGAGAGGAACCGGTAGTGGCGGCCACAGAAATGGCCTGGTCAGCAGCCAACGCGGTGGCGGCCAGCATCAGTGCGGTGCAGACGGAGAGAACGAAGATCTTGGCGGCTTTTCCTGCAAAGTATGTCATTGGTGTGGGTTCCTTTCTTTTGTAAGTTGATAGGGGGGCGAACGCCAATTATTTCTCTTTGCCGGCCAAAGCCCGGTCAAGCCAGATGGCTGCAATATCCATGGCGGCGTAAAGGCTGTCTTTCTCACTCTTTTTGACCACGCGATCCCGGGACTTGAGATCCGGATCCGTTAACTGCAACTGAATGGACACCTTGGTGGCCAGGTCCAAATCCTGCTCCTTCTTGGTGTCCAGAATCTGCATCATGATGATATATTTCTCAGCCATCGTGCCGTAGTAGATGAGGTTATCTACCCGGCGGAGGGGATGGCCCTTATACATAAGTCCTTCTTTCTTGGGGGCTTTGCTCTCAGCCATGGAAACACTCCTTTGAAAAGATTGTAACCGAATTGTAACAGATTTTTTCCGTTTTGTCAACGACCGCGCGGGGGGGAAATTGCCAGAAATCAGAATCAATTTTTTCCAATCTTCACAAAAAGTAAAAAAATAAGAGAAGATGCAGAGACTTTTTCTGCATCTTCTCGTTAGATCAGGCGATATTTTTGTTACAGCTTGTTACTGCCCCAGATATTTGCGCACCAACACCTGCAGCAGCTCATCCCGGTCGATTTTGCGGATCAGGGTACGGGCGTTGTTGTGGTTGGTAATATAGGTGGGATCCTCCGAGAGGATGTATCCCACGATCTGGTTGATGGGGTTGTAGCCTTTTTCCTCAAGAGCCTGATAGACGGTGGAGAGGATCTGATGGATCTCCTCGTCCTTCTCCATGGCAAGGCTGAACTTCCGGGTAAAATCGTCCATACAGACACCACCTTTCTATCTGTTGCGGCTGCTCGAAATATAGAATCAGTATACTCGATTTTTTCCCGCATGTAAAGCGTTTCCCCGGGAAATTCCAAAAGAAATTTCCCGGGGAGGGGCTTTTCCTTAGCGAAGCACGGCACCCAGATCGGATTTGAGTGCGTCCAGGATGCTCTTGACGTCCGCATCCGCTTCCTCAGCGGTGAGGCTGCGGTCGTCTGCCCGGAGCACCAGGTTGAAGGCGACGGATTTCTTCCCCGCAGGGATCCCGGCGCCGGTATAGATGTCAAAGAGGGAGACGTCCTTCAAAAGGCCCTTGGCACCCTTGCGGATGCAGTCTTCCAAAGCACCAACGGTGACGGCATTGTCGCAGACTACGGCGATGTCCCGGGTGACGGCGGGGAACTTGGGCAGGGGGACATACTCCGGATCAGGTCCCTTCACCTGGGCCAGGGCATCCAGGCTCAGTTCAGCGCAGTAGAAAGCGCCGTCCACGCCGTAGTTCTGGGCTGTCAGAGGATGGATCTCGCCGAAGCAGCCCACACAGGTGTCACCGCTCCAGACGGTGGCGTAGCGGCCGGGGTGATAGGAGTTCTCCGTGGGCTCGCCGGTTCCGGTGCGGAAGGAGATATCCGTGGCCCGCAGATCCTTCAAGACTGCCTCAATGACGCCCTTCATGGCATAGAAGTCCATATCGGAGCCGTAGGCGCCCAGGGTGAGGACCTTCTTTTCGATAGCCAGGCCGCGATCCCCGCCGGGCGTGTAGGTACGGCCCACCTCATAGAGCTTCACGTTCTGGTTGCGGTAGTTATAGTTGCGGGTGAGGATCTCCAGCATGGAGGGCAGGGTGGTGGTGCGCATAATGGAGGTGTCCTCCCCCAGGGGGTTGAGGATCTTCAGGGACTCCCGGCGGCTGTAATCCTTGGGCCAGCGGATCTTGTCATACTGGGTGGGAGAGATGAAAGAGTAGGTGATGATCTCGTCATAGCCCATGCTGCGGCACACGGCGCCCACCTGGCGCTCCAGCTGCTCCTCGGTACCGTAGCCGCCCAGGGTGGTCTGGCCCCGCATGAGAGTGGTGGGGATGTTGTTGTAGCCGTGGAAGCGGGCCACTTCTTCGGCCAGATCCGCCATGCCCTCCACATCGCCGCGCCAGGAAGGAACGGTCACTTGATCGCCCTCCACGGTGAAGTCCAGCTTGCGGAGGATGCGGATCATCTCATCCTTTTCGATATCGGTGCCCAGCAGGGCGTTGATCTTCTCCGGCTCCAGCGGCAGCACACGGGGCTGGGGCACGAAGTTCAAAACATCAATGATGCCGTCCACTACTTCACCGGCGCCCAGCATTTCCACCAGTTCGCATGCCCGGTTGACGGCGGGCAGGGTGTTCAGGGGATCCAGGCCCTTTTCAAACTTGGCGGAGGCCTCCGTCCGCATGCCCAGAGACAGGGCACCCTTGCGGATGCAGGTACCGTCGAAGCAGGCAGACTCAAAGACCACGTCGGCGGTGTCCGCCACGATTTCGCTGTTCTCGCCGCCCATGATGCCCGCCAGGCCCACAGCCCGGGTCTCATCGGCGATCACCAGGTGGTTGGCGGTCAGCTTACGGACATTGCCGTCCAGGGTGGTGAGGGTCTCGCCCTCCTCTGCCCGGCGGACGATGATCTTGCCGCCCTTGACATAGCGGTAATCAAAGGCGTGCATAGGCTGGCCATATTCCAGCATCACGTAGTTGGTGATATCCACGATGTTGTTGATGGGGCGCACGCCCATGCTCCGCAGGCGCTCCCGCATCCACTTGGGGGAGGGGGCGATCTTCACGTTGCGCACCATCCGGGCAGTGTACCGGGGGCACAGGTCCGCAGCGGGGGTCTCCACGTCCAGGAGATCCGACAGGGCACCTTCCGCACCGCCTTTGACCACCGGCTCATGGAGGCGCAGCTCCGTGTGGAAGGTGGCGGCGGCTTCCCGGGCAAGGCCGATGACGCTCAGGCAGTCGGGACGGTTGGGGGTGATCTCAAACTCCACCACGTGGTCGTCGGCGTTGATGATGGGTTTGATGTCATCGCCGGGCTTGCAGTCCTCATTGAGGACGAAGATACCGTCGGTGATGCAGTGGGGGAACTCCGCCTGCTGGGCATGGAGGTCTTCCAGCGTGCAGATGGTGCCAGCCTTGGTATTGTAGGCCACCATGTCCCCTTCATGCATGTTCTGGCAGGGAGAGTCCACCTCAGCGGCGGCACCGCCCAGATCCAGCTGGGTGTGATAGAGTCCGTAAGACACGGTGGTGCAGGAGAGAACCTTGGCAGCCACCACGGGCCCGTAGATCTTATGGCCGGGCTGGATATCCGCAGGGATGGAGGGCTTTTCCTTGTCCAGGGGATGGTAATCATTCAACAGAGCGGCGGGAGTAATGACACCGTAGGGAAAATCCCGCTCGTCCAGAGCCAGCTCCTTCAGCGAGCACATCATGCCGTTGGAGAGGATGCCCCGCAGCTTGCCTTTTTCGATCTTCTTGCCGCCGGGAAGGGTGGATTTGTGGAGCGCTACAGGCACCAGATCCCCGGTGTGGATATTCCAGGCGCCTGTGACGATCTGGACGGGCTCTGCCTGCCCGACATCCAGCTGGCAGACCCACATATGATCGGAGTCGGGATGGCGCTCCATGGAGGTGATGCGGCCCACCACCACATTGGAGATCTCAGCGCCCAGATCCTCGGTGACTTCCACCTTGGATCCGGAGAGGGTCATGGCCTCGGAAAAGTCTTTATCATTGGCGTCAACGGTGACAAACTCGCTGAGCCACTTTCTGCTTAATAACATATTGAAACTCCTTCCATTGGGATGGATATGTTCAGATAAATGGAGAGCGCAGATGCTCCGCCCTCCTTCGCGCCCCGCGCGAAAGAATTTGAATCATGTTCGCCGCGGAACCCTCCAGTGGGGTTCCTCTTGCCCTAAAGGGGCGATTTATCTTCTGTACGCGGCGAAAACAACCTGACTTGTGCGCCCTTGGACGCGTGCACCAGAGACCGACGTCACTGGCGTTGGGGGATCCCTCAAGGGAAAGTCGGTTCCCCCTTGACCACTCAGAACTGTTCCAGGAACCGTACGTCGTTTTCAAAAATCAGCCGCAGGTCGGCAATCTTGAACCGGCGCATGGCGGTGCGCTCCAGGCCGATGCCGAAGGCCCAGCCGGAGTAGACCTCCGGGTCAATGCCGGACATCTTCAAAACCTTGGGGTGGATCATACCGGCGCCCAGCAGCTCGATCCAGCCCTCACCCTTACAGGTGGGGCAGCCCACGCCGCCGCACTTGTGGCACTGAACGTCCATCTCACAGGAGGGCTCGGTGAAGGGGAAGTGATGGGGGCGGAAACGGGTCTTGGTGCCCTTGCCGTAGAGCTTTTCCACCACGGTGTTGAGGGTGCCCTTCAGATCCGCCATGGTGACGCCCTTGTCGATGACCATGCCCTCCACCTGGTGGAACATGGGAGAGTGGGTGGCGTCCACTTCGTCCTTGCGGTACACCCGGCCAGGGGCGATGATGCGGATGGGCAATTCCATGGAGTCCATGGCACGCACCTGCATGGGGCTGGTCTGGGAGCGGAGCATCACACGGCTGTCCTCGTCAAAGTAGAAGGTGTCGGACCAGTCACGGGAGGGGTGTCCCTCCTCGGCGTTGAGCCGGTCGAAGTTGTACTCCGCCAGCTCCACCTCGGGGCCGTCCAGCACGGTGAAGCCCATGGAGATGAAGATTTCCTTGATTTCGTCCAGGGCCTGGTACATGGGATGGCGGCGGCCCAGCTTCACGCTCTTGCCGGGAATGGTGACGTCCAGGGCCTCATCCTTGAGGCGCTGCTCCAGGGCCAGGGCGTCCAGTTCCTTGCCCCGCTGCTCCAGGGCCTGCTCCAGGTCGGCCCGGACGGCATTGGCCAGTTGGCCCATGACCGGCCGCTCTTCGGCGGAGAGCTTGCCCATCTGCTTGAGGAGGGCCGTCAATTCACCCTTTTTGCCCAGATACTGCACCCGCAGAGCGTCCAGCCCTGCGGTGTCGCCGGCGGCGGAAAAGGCATCCAGCGCCTGCTTGCGAATGGCTTCCAGTTGTTCTTTCATCGTGCTGACTCCTTTTTATAATTAGGAAGTAATAAACTTGGGAAACGGACAGCAAAAAAGCCCTCCGTCCCACTCTTGGGACGAAAGGCTTGCCTTCCGCGGTACCACCCGGATTCGCGCCTAGGGGGCGCGCACTCATTGCCCCGGTAACGGAGGGCATTCCGGCCGTGTCTCCACGGCGGCTCCCGGGCGAACCAGGCCGGACGTTCCGCAGGTCGGCTTGCAGCCGGTGACCGACCCTCTCTTGGCGGCGTTTCACGGTCATTTTCCCGTTCATCGCTGATATCAAATACCACTTATAACACAGAAAAATTGAAAATGCAAGCCCCGATCTGCCAAATTCCGGCGGATCGGGGCGGGATTTTTCATGTCAACAGGCGGCTGTCCAGCAGATCTTCCAGTTCAATTCTTGCCACCACATCCTTTTGGATGAAAAAGGCAATATGCTTGCAGCCGGCATCTCCGCCGGGCTCATAGACATAACAGGCATCATAGGTGTCAGACTGGAAGTCTTCCAGCTCCACGGCATGGGAGTATATCTCCATCAGTTGTTCCGTATCATATCCGCAGTAAAGCCCCCGGGAGGTGCACAGGCAGCCTTCATAGCGGTCGTAGGGGACCGAGGTGGACAGCCGGAAGAGATACTCTGTGCCGCCGTCGGAATTGACGAAATAGGCTAGCTGTAGATCCCCGCAGTCCATTTCATAGACCGTGCCGTAGGTATCGCCGGGGCCGGTGCGGGTCACGGTGCCGCTGAGGTCATACCCCCAGGGGAATGTCCCCTCCTGGGCCCCCAGGGTCAGCACCCGCTTTTCTCCGGGGACGATCAGGGAAAACTCCGCTGAAATGGGCGTGTCATCCGCGTTGGAGGAGGCGGAGTCGTAAGCTGTTCGGATCTTCTCCAGTACCGCCTGTTCCACCTGATCCGCCGGGTGCAGAGCGTTCAGAGTCTCCTGAAAATCAGCTTTGTCTTCCCGATAGCTGCAGGCGGCCGCATAGCCGGGGCCCGCCACAATGGCATCCACGTGGGAGTATTTTGCACGGTAGGGAGAGCCGTTCAGCGTTGTCAGCACCCTCAGAATGTCCTCCGGCCGCTCCAGAAAGCGGCGCAGCAGCAGATCGGAAGGCGCTTCGGCATAGGCGCCGTCGGCGTGGATGAGGTAGCACACCAGCTGCCAGTCGGAGAAATCCCGATAGCTGCCATCCGAGAAGATCTGCTCGTAGTCAAAGGTGAACACCGTGTCTGCTTCCAGATCCAGACCATCGGAGGAACAGAAGGTAGTGAACCGCCAGCCTGCGTCTGTTTTTTCGTAGTCCAGTGTGGCCTTGGAATAGCCGGTGGTGGCCACAGGGGTGAGGAATGTGTCCTCCGTGCCGGAAATCGGGGTCTGCACGCTGTCCGTGAAATCCGCCCAGAAGGTCAGTGTCACGGACCAGTGGTCATCCGAGATCTGCTCTGTGGTGATGGTTTTGCTCAAAAGATAGAGGTTTCGTCCCCGGGCGCCGGAGGCGCAGTAAAGCTTCCCGTCGATGTCCCTGTAATTGCTTCCCAGGGACAAGATCTCTTCCGCCAGAGACGGCGAAAAGCAGGCGCGAACCCGGGCCTCCAGGTCGGAGAGCGTCTGGATGCCCGGTTCTTCCACCGGGTAATAGATCCCGTCCTCCGTTTGAATGGCCTCTATGCCGGTGGGCATGGAACAAAGGTCGAACCAGTCATAGACCTGGGCGGCTTCCTCATAGGCGTCCAGCACCGCCTGGGCGGTCAGTGCTTCCACCGCCGTCTGATAGGAGGTGGAGGAACAACCGGAGAGCAGCAGGCTCAAAGTCAAAAAGGTAAATAAGATCCGCTTCATACGACCCCTCCTTTATGCCCCATCTTAAATGGAATATGTCTGGCAGTCATTACAATTTGAAAACAAAGAATTGCAAAAAGAGGAAAAGAACCCTATAATGGCAACAAAACAGACACGGATATAAGCAAGGAGGCTTCACCATGAAACTCACCACAGCGGCACAGATGCGGGAATTGGACCGGCAGGCCATTGAAGAGAGGAAAATCTCATCCCTGGAGCTCATGGACCGGGCGGCGGAGGGTGTGGCGGAGGCGGTGCTCCATCTGCTGCGGCCGGGAGTCCGGGGCAGCCGGGCGGCGGTGCTGTGCGGATCCGGCAACAACGGCGGCGACGGGATCGCCGCCGCGCGGCTGCTCTTTTTGTCCGGCGTTCGGGTGCGGGTGTTCTTGGCGGGCAGCTATGAAAAGCTGACGCCGGACGCCCTGGCCCAGACCGGTCGCCTCAGCGAGTGCGGTGTGACACTGGAGGCCTTTGACCCCGAGAATGCGGATCAGAGAAACTGGGTGCTGGGGAGCCAGGTGTGCGTGGATGCCTTGCTGGGCGTGGGGCTCTCCCGTCCGGTGGATCCGGCCTCTCCCATTGGCCGGGCCATCGCCCTCCTCAATGAGACCCCGGCACCGGTGGTGGCGGCGGATGTGCCCAGCGGCATCTCGGCGGATACCGGAGCGGTGCTGGGGTGCGCCGTTCGGGCCCGCACCACCGTCACCTTTACGGATCCCAAGATCGGCCTTGCGGTGGGAGCAGGAGCTGTGTACGCCGGAGAGGTCATCGTCCGGGATATCGGCATACCGGCGGATCTTGCCAGCGGGCTCATCTGTCCGGCCCAGACGGTGGAGGGGGACTTCCTGCGCCAGGCGCTGCCGCCCCGGCAGCCGAACGGGCACAAAGGGACGTTCGGAAAGCTGCTGATCGTGGGGGGCGCCGTAGGCTATACCGGGGCACCCTATCTGACCGCCCTGGCGGCGGAGCGCACCGGCTGCGGCCTGGTGTCCCTGGGCGTTCCAGAGGCCATCTGGCCGGTGGAGGCCGCCAAGTGCGTGGGGGCCATGCCATTCCCCCTGGCAGATCAAAAGGGAATGCTGCACACAGATGCCCTGAAAAAGCTTCGAAAGAAACTGGCAGAGTGCGATGCGCTGGCTCTGGGGCCGGGACTGGGCCGGTCGGAGCAGGTGTCAGAGCTGGTGTGTACGCTGCTGCGGGAGGCCAAGCAGCCGGTGGTGCTGGACGCCGACGGCATAAACGCCCTGGAAGGGCATATAGATAGTTTGGATGTCCGGCGGGACCGGGTGACGGTGCTGACGCCCCACGACGGGGAATTCGCCCGGCTGGCGCCCGGTGCCCTGGACGGCGGAGACCGGGTGGAGGCCGCCCGGACTTTTGCCCGGGATCATGGCTGCGTATTGGTGCTCAAGGGGCACCGGACCGTCACGGCCACCCCCTGGGGCAACGTGCTGGTGAATACCTGCGGATGCTCGGCGTTGTCCAAGGGCGGCAGCGGCGATGTGCTCACCGGGGTCATCGCGTCTCTTCTGGCCCAGGGGGCTGCCCCGGTTCGGGCGGCGGCGCTGGGGGTATGGCTCCACGGCCGGGCCGGGGAGCTGGCGGCCAAGACCTGGACGGAGTACGGCACCACGCCGGAGGATGTGGCAGGCTGCCTGCCGGAGGCCATCCGGGAGATTCTGGAGTAACGGAGGTTTTGCAGGGTGCGCAGATGGTGGTGCGTACCAATGATGACCCTGTGCCTGATCCTGAGCGCCTGCGGCGCAGGCGGGGCCGGGGAGACGGAGTCCGGCGCGGAGGCGGTTCGGGAGGCCTATCAGACCATGACCGGCTGTGAGATGACGGCAGAAGTCGCCTGGGACCAGGCGGGGAGCCTCTGGGAGACATCGGTGCAGTGTACCTATGTGCCGGACGGTGAAACCACGGTGGAGGTGCTGGCGCCGGAGAGCATTGCCGGGATCCGGGCGGTGTTCTCCGGGGAGGATGCCCGGCTGGAGTATGAGGATCTATGCCTGGGGGCCGGTTCCTTAAGCAGTCAGGATATCAGCCCTATGGCCTGCCTGCCCCGGCTCATGAGCGCCCTGCGGGAGGGGTGGCTGCTGGAGGAAAATGAGGAGAGCTGGGACGATATCCCCTGTCTGCGGCTGACGGTGGATCAAACCGGGGAGGACGGGGAGAAGATTCTTTCCACACTCTGGCTGCGCCAGGACGGCGGGGCCCCGGTGCGGGGAGAGATCGCCGTGGATGGTGAAATAATTTTGACGGCGGAGTTTACGAGTTTTGCCTTTTATGATATAATGAGCGACCAGGAGTAAACTCCGATTGTACAATGGCGAAAGGTGAATGGTTTGCCATGGATGATACCGTTTTGAGAAGAACCTGGGCGGAGATCGACCTGGACGCCCTGGCCCACAATTACCATCAGGCCCGTCTGCGTACCGGCCCCAACGTCAAATATCTGGGCGTGGTGAAAGCAGACGCTTACGGCCACGGCGCCGTGCAGGTGGCCAGAAAGCTGGAACAGCTGGGGGCGGAATACCTGGCGGTCTCCAGCCTGGACGAGGCCCGGGAGCTGCGCCATGCGGGGGTGGAGGCACCCATTTTGATCCTGGGACATACGCCGCCCTCCATGGTGCCCCAGCTCATAGAATACCGCATCACCCAGGCGGTCTCCGCTCAGGCCAAGGCGGAGGAATACAGCGCAGCGGCCGTTGCCTGCGGCGGGACTCTGAAAGTCCACATCAAGGTGGATACCGGCATGTCCCGCCTGGGCTTTCTGGTGCGGGGAGACCACTTCCAGGGGGGCGTGGAGGCCATCGCAAAATCCTGCGACCTGCCCAATCTGGATCCGGAGGGCATCTTCACCCACTTTGCCGTTTCCGATGAGGACGGCGGGGAGAACGAGGCCTACACCCGGGAGCAGTTCGATTTATTTATGCGGGTGTTGGACGCGCTTGCACAGCGGGGCAGAACCTTTGCCATCCGCCACTGCGCCAACAGCGGTGCCCTGGCCCGTTATCCGGAGATGTATCTGGACATGGTACGTCCCGGCATCGCCCTCTACGGGCTGGGCGGAGATGCCCGGGCTCTGGACCTGCGGCCGGTGATGACCCTCAAATCCTGCGTATCCACCATCAAGGTCTTTGATCCGGACACCGATATCAGCTACGGCCGCACATTCCACACCGAGAAAAGAACCCGGGTGGGCGTGCTGCCCATCGGCTACGCCGACGGTTTGTTCCGGGGCTTTTCCAACCGGCTGTCGGTGGTGACAGAGCAGGGACCCGCTCCCGTGCGGGGCCGGATCTGCATGGACATGACCATGGTGGATCTGACGGATCTGCCGGACGTCCACGTAGGGGATCCGGTGGAGATCTTCGGAACGCGGCAGCGGGCGGACGATCTGGCCGCCATGCTGGGGACCATCCCCTATGAGCTGGTCTGCGCCGTCAGCAAGCGGGTTCCCAGGCTCTATCTGGAGCATGGAGACGTGGTGGAGCGGAGCCTGCGGCTTTTGGTGTGAGACCTCAGCAGAAAAAACAAGACACTCCGGCCCTGCCCCGGGCATAGAATGTCAGGGGGCGGAGAAGCGGGAATTTTGCACGGCGGCTACCGTATAAATTCCCCGGCTGCGTGGGAGAATGAAAGTGGCCCCGCTGGTATTGATCCGGCGGCGGGTACTTCTTTCGGCGGAGTGTGAACTTTGTGGATACAAGTGTCAAGCGCGGCGATATTTACTATGCCGATCTCTCCCCGGTGGTGGGCAGCGAGCAGGGCGGCGTCCGGCCGGTTCTGATCATCCAGAACGACACCGGAAACCGTTACAGCCCCACTGTGATTGCGGCAGCCATTACCTCCCAGACGGGAAAAGCACGGCTGCCCACACATATCGATCTCCCTGTGACCCAGAGCCGCGGCCTGAGCCGGGATTCCGTAGTCCTGCTGGAGCAGGTGCGAACCCTGGATAAAAAGCGGCTGCGGGAGAAAATGGGCCATGTGGAGGAGTCGGTGATGGAGAAGGTCGATCTGGCCATCGCGGTGAGCTTCGGGCTGCCCCACGACCAGCTGGTTTGAATGCTGGTTCCCCTGAAAAGATCCTTTTCAGGGGAACCACTCCAGATTCCGGCGGTACATCATTTCACCGTTTCTTGGGACAGGTCCGGCGTAAGCCGCGTCCCGGAACGGAAAAGCAAAACAAAAGAGACCCCGCAGGCGGCAAAGAGGCCCGGCGGGATGGGAGGTACATATGAAGAAGAACAGATGGGTGCTGCGGCTGGTGTCTTTGCTGGCCATTTCCTGCGTGCTGAGCACCACCGTGTCCCTGGCAGCGGAAGCCGGTTCCACCGGTGACCCCCTGGTGACCCTCAGCTATCTCAACGAGACGTTCCTGGGGAATATCCTGTCCGCAGTGGATCAGAAGATCGCCGCCCGCAACAGCCAGATCGTCCAGCAGATGGGAGGATCCGTCTCCACCGGCGCCACATCCACCGCGTCCACGTTTACGGTGGTGACACTTTCCAATGGGCAGATACTCACCGGCCAGATCGGCTGCGAGGTGATGCTGCGGGTGGGCTCCGCCGTGTGTGTGTCTTCCTCTGCGCCCGGTCTCATTGACGAGACAGCCGCCTCCACCCTCAATAACGGAGGCGGTCTGGTACAAAACCATCTCTACATGATGACCATTGAGAATCGGGGCGTGAAAGCCACCGCCGCCACCACCAAGCTGCTGGTGCGGGGCAGTTATACCATTGCCTGAGAAAATGGACATATTCCGGGGCCGCCTGTGCATAGATTGGCACAGGCGGCCCTTTTGCCGCCGCCATGCGGGAGAGGAGGCGGAGCCGTGGACAAGTTTCCGCTGTATCTGGGGGAGAAGAGCACCGGAGAACTAACGGTGGAACCGGAGGCGCTGTATACCTGGTTCACAGCCCGCTGCCGTCTGCCGGATCAGGAATTATGGTGCGCCTGGGCGGTAGGGGACGCCGGGGAGCTGCGTTTGGGGATCCTGGAGCCCTCCGGGGAAGAGGGCGTCATCCGAAGGCGTTTTTCCCGGCAGCTGACTGCGCCTCTGGGCAAATTGGTGCGGGGAGAGGTTCGCCCGGCGGTTTCCGCAGCCGGCGGAGACTGGGAAGAGCTTCCCCACCCGGAAGGGGAATTCCATTCCCCCTGGCTGCGGCGGTGCCTGCATGGCCAGGCGTGTTTCCTGCACCGGGCCGGAGAGTTTCGGCTGGTGGCGCTGCCCTGGGATCCGGGAAAACCCTTTGCCCTGACCCCGGTTTTCTGTTTTGCTACGCTGCGCCGGGTTCGGGGACGGGAGGCGGCAGTGGTTGCCTTCGACACGGAGGAGAAGCCGGTATTTTTTGACGGGTAAAGGAACCATTAAAAAAGCAGATTTTTTTCCGAAAGGTGAAAAATAGAGATACCATATTTTGTGGCGCTGTGTTATAATGACCCCAAGGCAGCCATGCCCCTTGGGGGTTGACTGGAATTCTCTCCGGTAGGGGAGCGTTTCTTCCCCGGAGTTGGAGCCACAGATGAGAAATCGCCGGCCCCGCCGGTGTCATTCGGGAGGTTCACTATGAAGTGTCCCTATTGCGGCTACAGTGAGAGCAAGGTCATCGATTCCCGCCCCGCAGACGAGGGCAGCAGCATCCGGCGCAGGCGGGAGTGCTTGTCCTGCGGAAAGCGCTTTACCACCTACGAGACGGTGGAAAGCCTTCCCATGGTGGTGGTGAAAAAGGACGGCAGCCGTCAGAGCTTTGACCGGCGTAAGGTTCTGGGGGGTATGATCCGGGCTTGTGAGAAACGGCCGGTTCCTCTGGCGGAGCTGGAGCGCATCGCGGCGGAGATCGAGCAGGATCTGCAAAACTCCATGGAGCGGGAGGTCAGCACCGAGAAGATCGGCGAGCGGGTCATGGAACGGCTGCGGGATGTGGATCAGGTGGCTTACGTGCGCTTTGCGTCGGTGTACCGGCAGTTCAAAGATATCGACACCTTTATGGAAGAGCTTAATAAGCTCCTGGCTGATAACAAATAATCACCAAAAAAGCGGGGTCCCGGGCGCCGTGGCGTCCGGGATCCGTTTATACAGGGAATGGTACGCTTGCACCGCCATGGGACGTATGCTATAATATGCCCCATGCTAGAGGACATTTTTAATGCTCAGCTGTTCCATCTCTGAGAGAAGCCGCAGCTGATGGCGTAAGTCCGACAGCTCACCCAGCAGGCTGCTCTCCTCCTGGAGGCGGATAAAGACAGCGGCCCGGCGGTACATGGCCTCTGCCTCATCCAGCACATCATGATGGCTGACGATGTGGAGATAGGCCTGGCTGGAAGACCAGTCGCCGTAGCTCTCCTCCAGGGCTTGATAGGCCTCTTCCCAGGCCCCGTCCGTTGCCAGCGCTTCCACCTGGTCCAGCTGGCCCTGCCAGCGCTGGGTGCGCCCGGCCATGGAGGCGCTGTTCCAAAGAGCCAGGGATAAAACCGCCAGCAGTGTCAGGACAGAGAGAAAATAGGCTTTCATGCTTTGCGCTCCTTCCGAATGCAAAGAACGCCGCCTTTTTGATCCAGCGTCAGCAAAAAGACCTCCCGGGGGGAGGTGAGGTGGCGGGAGCGGAGCTGCTTTGCAAGCCACTCTTCGTCCCGGCCGCACAGCGCCAGGTTCCGGCTGAGCACCCGGCCATCGTTAATGAGAACAACCGGCAGTGTCACCTCGTCAGGCCCTTTGAGTTTCAGCTGCTGGGCTGTGGGAGGCTGACAGCGGCCCCAGGGCAGCACGGAGAGCTCTCCGGAGTTTTCCAGGACTGCGTATTTCACATCCTGGATGTCGGCAATCCCCTGTTCCCGCAGCTCCTCCATGAGCTCGTCCAGGGTGAAGCGGTTTTTCCGCATGGCGTCCTGCTGTACCTGCCCCTCCCAAATGAGGATGGTGGGCTTTCCGCACATCAGTGCCCGGAAGCGCAGGTTGTTGAGGCAGATCTGGCTCAGCAGCAGGGAGACAGCCAGCAGTGTGGCAATGGGGATCAGCCCGGTCAGTAGCGGGATTCCAAAATCCTGCATGGGAACGGTGGCCAGATCTGAGATCATCATGGTCATCACCAGCTCGCTGGGTTCCAGTTCGCCGATCTGGCGTTTGCCGGTCAGGCGCAGCCCCAGCATGATGAAAAAGTAGAGGATCAGCGTGCGAAAAAACGCGGTGATCATAGCGCGTCCCTCCTTTTTGCGTAGTATTTGCAGGGACGTAAGCTTTATCCCGGATATCGCGCCCCATGGGGAGCGTTATCATATACAGCATCCAATTCGCAGAGGTGAAAGGAGATCATGGGCCAGAGCCCATCACAGCGCCAGCGCCCGCCCTGTTTCGGGGCGGGACGACGAGGAGAAGGGAGCAAACGGGGCCGGTGTGCCCTGTGATCGAAGGTTTCGGCGGGGGCCCTTCCGTGTCCACGGGCGCGTAACACAGTTGGCAAATACGCAGGCGACTGCGGAACAAAGGGACTGTGACCGTGGGGAAAAGCGGCAAATATCTGCGTGTTTGTCCTTTTGAACGCATATACTTTTGTGGAATACATTCAGGAGGATATTAGCTATATATGTGTGGAATTATTGGCTTTGTGGGAGCGGTGAGCGCTGCTCCTATCTTGTTGGACGGACTGGAGCGCATGGAATACCGGGGTTATGACTCCGCCGGCGTGGCCGTCCGGGCCGACGACGGCACGCTTCAGGTGCGCAAGACCAAGGGCCGGTTGAAGGTCCTCTCGGATCTCATTCACGGAGGCGCGGATCTGAAGGGGCGCCAGGGTATCGGACACACCCGTTGGGCTACTCACGGGGAACCCAGCGACGTCAATGCCCATCCCCATGTCAGTGCAGATGGATCCATTGCCCTGGTGCACAACGGCATCATCGAAAACTACCAGGAGATCAAGGAACACCTGCTGCAAAAGGGCGTGACATTCACCTCGGATACGGACTCTGAGGTTGTGGCGCAGTTACTGGAGGTCTACTATCGGGAAAACGGCAACATGCTGGACGCGGTTTCCCGTACCCTGCACCGGATCGAGGGCTCCTACGCCTTCGGCATTTTGTGCAGCGATTATCCCAATGCCATCATTGCCGCCCGCAAGGACAGCCCCTTGATCCTGGGATATGGCAAGGAGGGAAATTTCCTGGCCTCCGATGTCACCGCCATCCTGCGCTATACCCGGGATGTGAGCTACATGGACGACGGGGAGATCGCCGTCATCACCCGGGACAGCATCGATGTGTTCAATAGCGAGCTGGTGCCGGTGGATAAGGCCCGTGTGACGGTGGACTGGGACGTCTCTGCGGCGGAGAAGGGCGGCTATGCCCACTTTATGGTCAAGGAGATCTTTGAACAGCCCGAGGCTATCCGCAAAACCATCTCTCCCCGCATCCGGGATGGCCGGGTGGTGCTGGACGATCTGGATATGCCGGCGGATTATATCAAAAACGTGGATCGCATCTTCATCATTGCCTGCGGCTCTTCCTACCATGTGGGAATGGTCAGCAAGTACATCTGGGAGAAGCTGCTGCGCCGCCCGGTGGAGGTGATGCTGGCCTCGGAGTTCCGCTACTGCGATCCGCTGGTGGACGAAAAGTCCCTGGTCATCGTCATCAGCCAGTCCGGTGAGACCCTGGATACCATGGCGGCGATGCGGGAGGCCAAGCGCCGGGGCGGCCGGACACTGGCCATCGTCAACGTGGTGGGATCTTCCATTGCACGGGAGGCCGACGACGTGCTCTACACCTGGGCGGGGCCTGAGATCGCCGTGGCTACCACCAAGGCCTACTCCACCCAGCTGGTGCTGATGGATCTGGTGGGTCTGTACCTGGCGGACGAACTGGGATCTCTGGATCCGGCGGAGTACAGCGCCATCATGTCTGAGATGCAGCGTCTGCCGGAGAAGATGGAGGCGTTTCTGGCCCATACCGAGGATATCCAGTATTACGCCTCCCGGTATTTCAACCACAACTCCGTGTTCTTTATCGGCCGCAATCTGGACTATGCCATGGGACTGGAGGGTTCTCTGAAGCTCAAGGAGATCAGCTACATCCACTCCGAGGCCTACGCCTCCGGCGAACTTAAGCACGGCACCATCTCCCTGATCGAGCCCGGTACGCTGGTAGTGGCCCTGGGAACCTATGCGCCGCTTTTCGACAAAGCCATGAGCAACGTGGTTGAGGTGAAGGCCCGGGGAGCCGAAGTCCTGGCCATTACCGGTGAGGACTTCCGGGAACGGATGGAAAAAACCGCCGATGCCGTCATCACCGTGCCGGAGACCCATCCGGTGCTTCAGCCCTCGTTGGGAATTGTTCCTATGCAGCTGTTCGCCTACTATGTGGCCCTGCAAAGAGGCTGCGACATCGATAAGCCCCGGAACCTGGCAAAATCCGTGACGGTGGAGTGAGCCGCTGTCCCTGCATCCAATCCGTCTCCCCGCGTCTTATGACGCGGGGAGTTTTTTGCCTTGACATATATAGGATACCGATATATACTGGCAGCAGTGATATATAGGAAACCGATATAATGGAGGCGTGGGAATGGAACTGGACAAGGGCTTGGTAAGCGGCAGCATGGCGCTGCTGGTACTGAAATTGCTGGAGGACGGGGATCAGTACGGCTATGAGATGATCGAATCCCTGCGGCTGCGCAGCGATGATACCTTTCACTTAAAGGCGGGGACACTGTATCCCCTGCTCCATAGCCTGGAAGAGCAGGGACTGGTGACCGCCTACGAGGGGGCGGCGGCAGCCGGGAAGCCCCGGCGGGAT
>UMIY01034813.1_pt1 | contig 19502 bp, 20 predicted proteins | sample 1965921 | NCBI WGS metagenome assembly UMIY01 (sample SAMEA4836134, study PRJEB28245) | human gut metagenome | biome: gut microbiome; material: fecal sample | place: Denmark | collected 2008
GCATGAGAAAAACCCCCGGCTGGGCCGGGGGATATTTATTTGTATTTTATAATAATTTATTTATAAAATATTGGTCAAAGCGTAAAAAACTTTGACCATTTTTATATAGATATAGAAAATATTCTTCACTTATGGTATAATTACATTGGAGGAATGTATGAAGAAAATACTCGAAGAATTAAAAAAATTAAATATAAAAAATATTTTAGAAGACGAAAGTTTATCTAAGTACACTACTTTTAAGATAGGTGGACCTGCCAAAATTTTGATTGAAGCTGTGAGCGATGAAGAAATTTTAAAAATTGTTAAACTTTTTGACGAGATGAAAGAAAATTATCTTATCATTGGCAATGGCAGTAATCTTCTTATTAGTGATAAAGTTTTTGAAAGACCAGTTTTAGTTCTTGATAAAAATTTTGCAAAGATTGAGAGAATAGATGAAGTGACTTTATATGCTGAATCTGGCGCATCACTAAAGAGTCTAGCAAACAAGGCACTTGATTTAGGACTTGGTGGTCTTGAAGCTATCTCGGGAATACCTGGCACTGTAGGGGGAGCGGTCTACATGAACGCCGGTGCTTATGGAAGTGAGATAAAAGATTTAGTGGCTAAGATAAGATGTATTAAAGATGAGAAGATAGTTGAGCTTGACGCGAGCGAAGCAAATTTTGCTCACAGAAGAAGTATTTTTCAAGAAAAAGGCTACGTAATATTAGGCGCTTATTTTAAACTAGAGAAAAAAGCGAGAGAAGAGATAGAAGCTGAGCAAAAAGATTACACACAAAGAAGAGTAGATAAGCAGCCACTTGAGTATCCATCTGCTGGCTCTGTATTTAAGAGGCCGACTGGTTATTATGCATCTAAACTTATTGAAGACGCTGGACTAAAAGGACTCTCTGTTGGCGGCGCCATGGTTAGTAAAAAGCACTCTGGCTTTATAATTAACACGGGCGGAGCAAGTTTTGAAGATGTGGTCACACTTATTGAAAAAGTAAAAGCTATAGTAAAAGAAAAGTTCGCTGTCGTTCTTGAAGAGGAGATAAGGATTATAAATGAATAAAATTAGATTATATGGCGATTATCATACGCATACGATATTCTCGTCAGGAACTAAGGGCAATCTTGGCAGACACGCTACACAAACTCCTGAAGAGAGCGCAAAAAAAGCGTATCTGATGGGCCTTAAGGAGCTAGCAATTACTGATCATGGCCTTGCCCATTACATGTTTGGTATAAAGAGAAGCAATTTGCCAGTTCTTAGAGCGAGGATTGACAAGTTAAACGAGGAATATAATGACAAGGGACTAAAGATACTTATGGGCGTCGAAGCGAATTTGCTTGATTTTAACGGCACTGTAGACCTTGACGCAGACATAATGAATTATCTAGACATAGTTCTTATGGGCTTTCATTATGGAATAAAAACGAAAAATTTTAAGGAGCAGATGAAATTATCGATACTGCCTCAAATTTCAAAACCGTTCAAGAAATGGCACGAAGAAGTGACAGAGAGGGTTACAGACTCATATATCAAGGCGATAGAGAAGTATCCAATAAAGATAATTACACATCCGGGCGACAAGATAGACGTAAACATTGTTAGACTCGCCAAGGCATGTAAAGAACATGGAGTGGCACTAGAAATAAATTCATCGCACAAGAATCTTTCGGTTGAAGATTTGATTAAGATTAAGGATATAGATGTCGATCTATACTTAGGATCGGACGCTCACAGACTAGAGCGTGTAGGCGATGTAAAAGAAGCATTAAGAAGAGCGGACGAAGCTCAAATTGATATTAAGAGAATTAAGAATATTTATATAGAATAGGAGGATATTATGGACATATATGTAGTAACAGGCATGAGTGGTGCCGGAAAAAGTTCTTTATTGAATTTCATGGAAGATAATGGATTTTACTGCATTGACAATATGCCTCCTGTTTTATTGCCAAAATTTTTCGAGCTAATTGATAATGACAATGAAGACATAAACAAGGTTGCCTTTGGTATGGACATAAGAGGCAAGGAATTTTTTAATGATATGCTAACTGTTATCGATGGGCTTGAAAAAAAGAATTTAGATTTTAAATTAATATTTTTAGACGCTAGAGATAGTGAGCTAATTAAGCGCTTCAACGAAAGAAGAAGACCGCATCCATTAAGCAAGGATGGCTCCTTAAAAGATGGTATACAAAAGGAAAGAGAGACGCTTAAGGAGCTTAAGGACAAGTCTGACTACATCATAGATACAAGCTCTATGAAGAGCAGCGACTTAAAAGATAAGCTTTATGAAATACTTTCAAATACCATTACAAGAAAGAAACTTACCATAGTCGTGGAAAGCTTTGGTTTTAAGTACGGAATTTTGGAGGAGGCAGATCTTGTCTTTGATGTGAGATTCTTACCAAATCCATATTATCTTGAAGATTTAAGGCCATTGTCAGGACTTAATAAAGAAATAAAGGAATTTTTAGAAAAATATGACGCAACAGAAGAATTTTTCCAAAAACTTATAGATATGCTTGATTTTTTATTACCAAATTATATAAAGGAAGGAAAAAATCAATTAACTATAGGCATGGGATGCACAGGTGGTAGACACAGAAGCGTTTACATGGCTGAAAGGCTTTATGAATATTTAAAGGAAAAGAAAAATTTAACCGTTTTGAAAAATAGAGATATGGATAAAGAGGCGCGCAATGTTTAGTTATAGAAGTATAAATCCTAGGATAGTGACTATAGGCGGAGGAACAGGCTTATCGACACTGCTAAAGGGTATAAAAAATTATTCTTCAGAGATAACTGCGCTTGTGACTATGGCTGACGATGGCGGCGGAAGCGGCATTTTAAGAAGAAGCTTCGGCATGCTGCCACCAGGCGATGTGCGTAACTGTCTTTTAGCACTTTCCGATATAGAGCCTGAGATGAACACACTTCTTTCACATCGTTTTGAGAAGGGCGAGTTAAAGGGACAATCCTTCGGCAATTTATTTTTGCTTGCCATGAATGAAATATACGGCTCCTTTGAAGAAGCTGTCAAGATGGCCTCAAGCATACTAAGAGTCAAGGGAACTGTTATGCCCATCACCGTAAACGATGTCAATATCGAGGCGACTTATGACGACAAGAGCAAGGCCTTTGGCGAGAGCATATTGCCAGCTGAGGCGATAAAAGATAATAAAAAGATTAAAAGAGTTGAGCTTTGTCCAAAGGACGTTGAGCCACTTGATGGCGTAATCACAGCCATTAACAAGGCGGATATCATACTTATAGGACCAGGTAGCTTATATACATCGGTTATACCAAATTTGCTCGTGAAAGGCGTTAAAGAAGCGATACTTTCTTCTTCGGCAAAAAAGATTTACGTGCAAAATGTAATGACTCAGCACGGAGAGACTGATAAGATGTCTGTAAAAGATCACATCGAGGCGATTTTTGAACACTCAGATAAAATTTTTGATTCAATCATTATAAATAATAAGGTTTTAAGCGAAGAGCTTAAGAAAAAATATCAAGAAAAATATCAAGAGCAAATATTTTTGACGGATGAAGACAAGAAATTTTTAAAAGAAGAGGCGATTGATTATATCGAAGGCGATTGCTTGGATGATGGCGACTATGCTAGACACGACAGCGAAAAGCTTGCGAATATGATCATCGATTATTATATAAAGACTAGAAGGGTAAAGACTTATGAGAAATAAATTATTCGTGATAGGAAGTCCGATTGAGCAGTCAAAGTCACCTGAAGTGATGAGGGACTTTATTAATAGAGATGGACTTGAACTTAATTACGAAAAAAAAGAAATAAATAAAGATGGACTTGAAAGCTTTGTAAATGAAGCAAAGACTGGTGAAGTGCTTGGCTTTAACATAACTACACCGCTTAAGGAAGAAATTCTTAAATATGCTGATGAAGTGAGTGAAGCGGTTAAAATTTTAGGCGCAGCTAATACGGCAAACCTTGCAAATGGCGAGATGAGTCTACACAATACTGATTACATCGGCTTTATGAAGGACATAACTAGCCAAATACCAAAATATGAGAGATATTCTTACGCTGTTTTAGGTACTGGTGGAGCGGCTCGCAGCATTATTTATGCTCTTCTTAAGCTAAATATCTTTCAAATAACTGTTTACACGCGCGATGAGGTTGAGGCGCATTATAAATTAAAGAATTTTGAAGACGATATAGAGATTTATCCTTATGGCTACGGCATGAATCAAGATGTAATCATTAACGCGACTGGACTTGGCATGGCAGGAAAGCTTGATGAGAGCCCATTATCAAAGGAAGATTTTGAGATGAGCAGAGCCGGTTTTGCTTATGATTTAACATATAATCCTGAAGAGACAAAATTCTTGGCGCTTGCTAAAGAAGCGGGTCTCATCACTATGAATGGCTGGGGCATGTTTATGGGTCAAGCAGAAGAAGCCTTTAAAATTTGGACTGGAGCTGATAGAAATGAACTTTGAACAAGAAAAATCATCAAAGACATATAAAGAAAAAACAATTATTAATATTGGTGGCGAAAAAATTGGCGATGCTTTTACACTTATTGCTGGTCCTTGCGCATGTGAATCTTATGAATCACTTCTTGATGAGGTAAAATTTTTATCATCTCGCGGAATAAAATTTATAAGAGCAGGCGCATTCAAGCCGAGAACATCACCATATAGCTTCCAAGGCTTAGGACGAGAAGCGCTTGAATATTTTAAAGAAATAAAAAAGATTTATGACGTGAAATTTGTCTCCGAGCTAATGGATTTGCGTGAGCTTGATTATTTTATGGATTCAGTTGACATAATTCAAGTTGGTGCAAGAAATATGCAAAATTTTTCACTACTCACAGAGCTTGGCAAAATAAATAAACCAGTATTATTGAAAAGAGGCTTTGCAAATAAAATAAAAGAATTTATTGCAGCGGCTGAATATATTTTGAAGGGCGGCAATGAAGACGTTATTTTATGCGAAAGAGGCATAAGGACTTTCGAGACAGCTACTAGAAATACGCTTGATATCTCGAGTGTGCCTATAATTAAGAAATATACAAATCTACCAATCATAGTCGATCCATCACACGCAGGAGGCATTGACTACTTAGTTAAGCCGCTAAGTCTTGCGAGTGCAGCTGTTGGCGCAGACGGGATCATTGTCGAAGTAAACGACAAGAAAAGAGAGGCACTTTCAGATGGCGAGCAAGCCATAAATTATGCTGAGTTTGATGATTTATTATTAGATTTAAAGAAAATACTTAAGGCGATGGGCAAATCTTATGAATAAAGATGAACTTTCTTATGAAATAAAAATTATTCACAAGGCGAGTGAAATTATTTTAGAGAAAAAATTTACTAGGCACCTTGTATTAACAGATAGAAATCTTTATAGAGAGCAAAGAGCTTTTATTGATGAGATAGTTAAGAAATATGATGCATACATCTATGTGGTAGATGCTGGTGAAGAGACAAAAAGTCTTAGCGTTTTAGAAAATATTCTTGAGTACGCATCTGATAAGCTTGATAGGCACTCAATTATAATCAATGTGGGCGGCGGCGTAGTAACGGACATTGGCGGCTTTGCAGCTTCGATTCTTTATAGAGGCATAAAGCATGTAAACGTGGCAACAAGCCTACTCGCGATGACAGACGCAGCCATCGGCTCAAAGACTGGCATAGATTTTTGCAATAAAAAAAATATTTTAGGCACATTTTATGATCCATACAAAGTTTTTATAGCCATAGATGCGCTTAAAACGCTTCCTAAAGATGAGTATATATCAGGTTTTGCAGAAGTGATTAAACATGCACTTATTTATAATGATGAATTATATGATTTAATTAAAAATGATGCAAACATTGAAGAAATTTTAGAAAAATCCATTTGGACAAAAGTTAATTTTGTTTGTGAAGACAAAAATGAGAAGGGTGCTCGCATGTCGCTAAATTTTGGCCACACCTTTGGTCACGTGATTGAAGCAGCAAGTGGATTTACTCTATCACATGGCCATAGTGTTGCCACTGGGATGAAGATTGCGCTTGAGCTTGGCAAAATTTTAAATATAACAGATGAAGAAACTTATATGAGGAGTTTTGAATTAATTCATAAATATTATCCAATCGAAGAAATAAATTATGATATAAAATCACTAAAGAGTGATAAAAAGATGATGGGTGACGAAATAAACTTTGTTTTTTTGAAAAATAAAGAGGCGCTTATACAAAAAATGGATGAGAGAAAGGTAGTAGAGCTTTATAATGAGCATATTAAGAATAAAAAATTCTAAATTAGAGGGTGAAGTTTTTGTAAATCACTCAAAAAGTTACTTGCACAGATATATCTTTGCAAGTTCTTTTGCTGGCGAAAATACCATAATCAAGGGATTTGATTTATCAGATGACATTAAAGACACTATGCTTAGTCTAATAAGTTTTGCTGATTTTGATCTTTTGGATAATGGTGACGTCCTTGTCAAGCCGCGTGAGAATAAAAAAAGTCCAGATAGAATCCGCATCGAAGCCTCTGGTACAACTCTTCGCTTTATGTTATTAAATATTTTGGATGGCAATTTGCACGAGATATACATGGGCGATAAGCTATATGAAAGGCCAAATGATACTATTTTTAAAATTTTTAATGACAATGGTATAAAATTTCATAGAAATGACAAAAACAAGTCCATCACCATAAAAGGCGACTTGGTCAAAGATGAATACATAATTACAGAAGACATCTCAAGCCAATTCGTCTCAGCTCTTTTATTTAAGCTTGCACGCATGAATTTTGATTCACGCATAATTCTTGACTGTGATATATCTTCACGCTCATACATTGACATGAGTATCAAGTGCCTAGAAGATTTTGGCATAGAAATTGAAGCGAGTGAAAATGAATTTAAAATAAAGGGCGGACAAGATTTTAAATCCGCTGGTGAATATGTGATTGAAAGAGATTACTCAAACGCAGCTAATTACTACGCAGCAAATTATTTGGGCTCTGATATAAATATCATGGACATGGATGAGTCAAGCATACAAGGCGATAAAAAGGCGATCTATATCTTATCTAAATATGATCAGACGCAAAATCTTAGCTTTGATATGAAGGATTCGCCAGACATAGTGCCAATACTTGCTATGGCGGCACTATTTAGAAAGCATAAAACTACGTTCACTTCTATAAATAGATTGATTTTTAAGGAATCAAACAGGGTTCAAGCAATTATCAATGAACTTAAAAAGATTGGAGCAAAAATTATTTTCACAAATGACAGCTTAATCGTGAATCCGCTTGAGGACATCATCATGTATACCAATATGTTTGATGCGTATAATGACCACAGGATAGCCATGATGATAGCGATGCTTGCGACAAAGCTTGATCAAGATATATTCTTAAGTGGCTACGAGTGCGTGAATAAGTCATATCCGAAATTTTTTGAGGATTATATAAGTTTGGGAGGCGAGGTCAATGTCATCGACAATTGGAAATAGAATAAGGCTCACTCTTTCAGGTGAATCGCATGGAAAATTCATGACAGCGACGCTTGATGGCTTAGCTAGCGGCATAGAAGTCGATAGAGACTACATTGATAAAATCCTTTTAGAGAGAAGACCAAAATCAATTGCTTCGAGTACGCGAAGAGAGGCTGATGAATACGAGATCATATCCGGTGTTTTCAATGGATTCACAACAGGAGCCGCACTTACCATACTTATGAAAAATTCTGACGTAGACAGCTCTTCGTATGAAAAAATTAAAGATTTAGCAAGACCGTCGCAGGCTGATTATCCTGCCTTTATTAAGTACAAGAGCTTTAATGACTATCGCGGCTCGGGCATATTCTCAGCTCGTTTAACAGCGCCAGTTTGTGCGGCTGCTGCAATTATTTTAAAAGAGCTAGAAAAGAAAGGAATTACTTTTGAAACGCATTTAAAAAGAGTGGGTAAAATCATTGACGAAGCGAGCGGCGAAGAATTTTTATCAAAAAAATATCATATGTATAAATATAGTGACGATGAGATTGAAAAATATTTAGATGAAATAAAAAATGAAAACGATAGTGTTGGAGCAGAAGTGGAATTAATTATAAAGGGCGTTAAGGCAGGTCTTGGCGAGCCGCCATTTAATCCGCTTGATGGGGAGCTAGCAAGATACATGTATTTGATACCATCTGTCAAGTCAGTTTCCTTTGGTAATGGATATGGTTTTGCTCAGAGCCTTGGCAGCGAAGTAGCTGACGAGATGAGAGTAGAAGACGATAAAGTAAAATTTTTAAAAAATACTAACGGCGGCATCATTGGAGGTATATCAAATGGCGCAGACATAGTACTTAGCTGCGTATTTAAGCCGATTGCATCAATACCACGTGAGTTTAAGACTATAAATATGAAAACTATGGAAAACGCTGAGATAAATATAAATGGCAGACATGACGCTTCAGTCGTTCCACGCGTTTACCCAATTATGAAGTGCTACGCAGCTCTTGCCATCTACGATATGCTGGTGAGCGCATGAATATAATTATCATAGGCATGCCAAACAGCGGAAAGACGACCATCGCCTACGAACTTGCTCGCAAAATTGGCTACAAGGCCATTGATATAGATAGACTCATTGAAAAAGAGGCTGGCATGAGCATAAATGAAATTTTTCGAAAATTTGGTGAGGAAGATTTTAGGCGCAGAGAGACACTTGCTTGCGAAAGAGTAGCTAGGCTCGATAAAAGAGTTATAGCGACTGGCGGCGGAACAGTTATGCGCGAAGAAAATATGAATTTTTTAAAAAATCGCGGCTATGTAATTTATTTAAAGAGGCCGCTTGAGTTTTTGAAAACAAATCTTGATACATCGAGAAGACCCTTACTAAGAGCCGAGGGCGACCCGATGACGAAGCTTTATAATCAAAGAGCGCCTTTATTCGAAAAGTATTGTGACATGACGATGAAAACAGACAAATCAGTTTTTTTGATGTGTAAAGAAATAAAAAGGCGTTTAAAGGTACAAGGAGTGATTAAATGAAAAAAATAATTGTAATCAACGGACCGAATATTAATATACTTGGCAAGAGAGAGCTTGAAATTTATGGCAATTTATCTTATAATGATTTAGTAAATGAATTAAAGTCTTATGCGAAGGATAAAGGAGCTAATTTAGATGAGTTTCAATCAAATTCTGAGGGAGCCATCATTGATAAGCTTCAAGAACTAATTGATGGGGAATATGATGCTGTTATCATCAATCCAGCTGCTTACTCGCACTACAGCTACGCCATATACGATGCGCTAAAGGCTATAAAGATAAAAAAAGTCGAAGTGCACTTGACAAATATATTGGCACGCGATGAGTTTAGAAAAAATTCTGTCACAGCAGCAGCTTGTGATGGAGTTATCTCAGGTTTTGGCTTTGATTCATACAAATTAGCAATAGATTATTTATTAAGGGAGGAATAATAATGGACGTAAAATACGATTTAGACTACATGGTTGAATTTATGGTGAAATTATTAAAAACACCATCACCAACAGGAGATACTATCAAGGCACTTAACTTAGTTGAAGAAGAACTTGCTAAATACGGCTTAAAGGCTCATAAAAATGCGAAGAACGGCTTCTATGTAACAGTTGAAGGCGAAGACGACGAAGAACAAGTGACTCTATCAGCTCACGTTGATACGCTTGGCTGCATGGTTAAAGACATAACAGGAAATGGTAGACTTAAACTTACTAAATTAGGCGGATATCCATGGAATGTAATTGAAGGCTGTGAATGTGTTATCTCAACTATTGATGATGGCGAATACACAGGAACTATACTTACTAATGTTTCTTCAACTCATGTTTATGGCGCAAAAGCTGACGAAACAAAGAGAGACGAAGACTCAATGGAAATAAGAATTGATGAAAAAGTTTCATCAAGAGAAGATGTTGAAAAGCTTGGTATCAATGTTGGTGACTACGTTTATCTATATCCAGGCACATGGGTTACACCATCAGGCTTTATTAAGTCAAGACACCTTGATGACAAGGCTTGCGTTGCAGTTCTTGTAGGACTTGTAAAATATTTAAAAGAAAATAATATTAAGCCAAAACACACAACAAACTTCTTTATCTCAAACTATGAAGAGCTTGGTCACGGATCAAGCGCTGGTCTACCTGAAAAAACAGTTGAGTTTATAGCTGTAGACATGGCAGCACCAGGCACAGGACAAACATCATCAGAATTCAAGTGCACTGTTTGTGTAAAAGATTCTTCAGGACCTTATGACAAGATGATGAGCGAAAAATTAATCAAACTTGCTAGAAAACATGAAATTCCATACGCTATAGACATCTATCCATACTACGGTTCAGACGCATCAGCAGTTCTAAGAGCAGGCTGGAACGTAAGAGCCGCACTTATTGGACCAGGTGTTGACGCATCACACAGCTTTGAAAGAACACACAAAGAAGCAGTTGATGCAACATTTAGACTAGCACTAGCTTATTTACTTGAAGACTAATAGCTTAGATATAAAAAATGCTTACAGCGATTGCTGTAAGCATTTTCTTTTTGCATCTTTACTTAAAAACGTAATTATAAATTATATTTATGAACTCATCTCTATTAATCTTAGCATTTTTGTCAATGACCTTGCCATTAATGTAGCCTAGAGCCTTGGCGATGGCAAGATAAGCATTTTCTTCACTTGTAAGCTTTGCCTTTGCATTCACTTGCTTAAATATATCTTTATTTACAAGCTCTTCCATGCCTTCTAGCCTTACAATGAATTTTGCTAGGTCAATGTTTGTGACTTCTTTTTCTTTATTCACTTCATTTTCTTTTATGATGCCATTTCTTAGAGCTCTTTGATAAGCATAGTCTATGGCCTCATCGATGTCATTTCTTGAGCCGCCATAAACAAAAGTCATAAAGTCTTTTTGCTTTAAGTTTTTATCTGGCATTATCTCATCTTCAAGATAAGCGTAGCCCATTTGCTTAAGTAGAGTCGCCTTGTCTTTGTATTTAGATTTATCAATGTCAGAGTAATTTCTAAATTCATCAGTATTATTTGTTAGTTTGCCAGTTATTGCGTCAATCTCAATCTTAGTATTCTTTGGCATGTAGCATAAAACTACCTTTGACTTAGCTGGATCAGCTTTATCTCTTATATATTTATAAGCTTCTTCGTAATTAATTTCTTTTTTAACTACATTGTATGCTTCATCTGCTGATATCTTTGCTTTTTCATAGCTCATAGGCTTTCTATACCAATCTCTTGAGTAGGAAGTGACTTCCTTTGTATCCTTAGAAATACTTACATTGATAGAGTTTTCTGGAATGTAGTAGCCGTCCACAACTCTTACAAAGTATATAGAATTATTTTCAGCGCTTATTAATTTAAGTTCTTTTTCATCAATGTCTGAAGCATTCTTCTTGATAAAATCCATAGCTACTTTTTTTAATTCATCAGAGCTTAAATCTTTTTTGTCACTATCACCATTATCATAATTATTGTATTTGCTAAATCTTAAAAGTGTTAAATCCTTCGCATCGAATGAGACGTTATAGTAAGTCTTTTTATCATCTTTGCCACTTTCCAAATTGATGTTGTAGATGTAGTCCTTACTGATATAGTCTTGATTTAGATTAGATAAAGTTACTTTAGTCTTGCTAGCGTCTTTTACAAAAGTTTTGGCCTTTTTAACGGCTTCGTCCCTAGTTTTTATGCCCTTAATTTTGTCAATGCCTTTAACTTCGTACTCACTAAGACCACTTTCAGACTTTTCCACAGCAGCGTCCTTAGTCATGTAATTATTTAAAAATACAGGGTAGTCGTAGCGCTCGTATTTTTTTGTAGTAGAATTAACAAAGTAATTTGAATTTAACTCATTGCTATATATAGTCTTAAATGTAAGTCTTGGATCCTTCTTTTCATTGATAACAAATTTAATCATAGGCTTTAGATATTCATTGTCCTTGTAAATATTTATAGCCTCATCCATAGTCAAATTACTCTTAAGCGCATCAAACTCAGCTGTTTTTGAAAAATCAAATCCTTTGTTGTAGTTAAGCGAGTACATTTGAACACTCTTGTCAACATAGCTTATGGTAATGGATGCGCCGTCACCTATAACGCGTTTGCCATTTACATACCTATCAAAGTTAAAAGTATAAGCGTTGTCACCGCCAAAATTTTGATAAGAGTTTTCATTTAGCTTAAGGCTCTTAGTGTTGATTGGGTCAATCTTTTTGATCATATCAGTAGCATATTTCTTCAAAGCTTCATACGAGTACTTTGGTTTAAGTGTTTCGTACTTTTTATTGTCATATTTATTATAGTTAGTGATGTGCATGTCCTTTGATATGCTGACACTCACTTGACTTGAGTCGTCCTTCTTAGTCCATGATAAATTGTATATAGTACCGTATTCATCGTCATTCGAGCTATTTACCTCGAAATTATCATAAACATCTTTGATATTAAAAACTTCTTTTGCCTTTAAAACTAATTTTTCCATTGTTTTATCGTCCACCTTGTTTACGTTTTTTGTTTCTGCAAATGAATTTGCTGGCAATGCGCACAAAACCATAACGATGGCAAGCATTGCAGCGATTACGTTCATTTTTTTAAGCATAATATCATCTCCTTTATATATATTATACCACTTTACTAGAGGTCTGTATCAATTTTAACAAAATTGTAACTATTTTGATAAAGTCTTTAAAATTTATAGCTTTAAAAATAAACTTGTGATATAATTATTACAAGAGGTGATTAAATGAAACACGATTTAGTCTTAGTAATAGATTTCGGCGGACAGTATAAGCAATTAATTGCAAGACGCGTAAGAGAAAACAATATTTATTCAGAAATAATTCCTTATACTAAAAGCATCGAAGAAATAAAAGCAAAGGACCCTAAGGCAATTATCTTTACAGGCGGACCGAACTCAGCCTACCTTGATGATTCACCATCGATCTCGAAAGAAATATTCGAGCTAGGCATACCTATCTTAGGTATTTGTTACGGCGACCAATTAACAGCGCATTTATTAGGCGGAGAGGTAAAGAAGGGCTCTGAAAAGAATAGGGAATATGGCAAGACCATCTGCCACTATAAAGAGTCAAAATTATTTAAAGGCGTTGAAAGCGGTCAAGTTTGGATGAGCCACACTGACTACATATCCAAATTGCCAGAAGGCTTCAAGTGTATCGCATCGACTGACAATTGCCCTATCGCAGCGATGGAAAATGAAGAAAAAAAGATTTACGCAGTACAATTCCACCCAGAAGTAAAACACTCAATCGATGGCGACAAGATGATTAGAAACTTCCTTTATGACATAGCAGGTCTTAAGGGCGATTGGACGAGCGAAAATTTCATTGAAAATAAAGTTAAAGAAATTAGAGAAAAAGTTGGCGATAAAAAGGCTTTACTAGCACTATCAGGCGGAGTTGACTCATCAGTAGCCGCAGTCCTTATGCACAAGGCAATAGGCGATAAACTTACATGTATCTTCGTTGACCATGGTCTACTTAGAAAAGATGAGGGTGACCAAGTCGAAGAGATATTTAAGAATAGGTTTAAGATCAACTTCATAAGAGTTAACGCTCAAAAGAGATACTTAGATAAATTAGCTGGCGTATCAGAACCAGAAAAGAAGAGAAAAATCATCGGCGAAGAATTTATCAGAGTTTTTGAAGAAGAAGCAAAGAAACTTGGTAAAATCGATTACCTTGTTCAAGGAACTATATATCCAGACGTAGTTGAATCAGGTACAAACGGTTCAGCAGTTATCAAGAGTCATCATAACGTAGGCGGTCTACCAGACGACATAGGCTTCGAGGGACTTATTGAGCCACTAAGAGAGCTATTCAAAGACGAAGTAAGAGCCATAGGACTTGAACTTGGTCTAGATGAAGACCTTATCTATAGACATCCGTTCCCAGGACCAGGCCTTGCCATCAGAGTCATAGGCGAAATCACAGAGCAAAAACTAAACATACTTCGTGAAGCAGACGCCATCTATATAGACGAATTAAAGAAAAACGGACTATATAGAAAGATTTGGCAAGCCTTTGCCGCACTACCAGATATAAAGACAGTAGGAGTTATGGGCGACGAAAGAACATACGACTACGTATGCGCACTAAGAGCCGTAACAAGCACAGACGGTATGACAGCAGAATTTTATCCGATAGATATGGATATACTTGCGAAAATTTCGAATAGAATAATTAATGAAGTAAAAGGAATTAATAGAGTGGTGTATGATATTACATCTAAACCACCAGGAACAATCGAGTGGGAATAAAATTTCGCGTTAAATTTGCGACAAAGGCTTGTTTCGAATTTTTGCTCGCTGCGACGTATCATCTATACGACTCACTCGCAAAAATTCTGCACATCGCCTTTCTCATCAAATTTTCCAGCGAAATTTGGGAGTGTGCAAAAAATCTCAAGCTACAAAAATCCACTAATTTTATCTCATAAATTTGGATAAACGATATTTGGTGTTGATTGAAAAGCTTTTGCTCGTTGCGACGTATTTTATATACGACTCACTCGCAAAAATTCTGCACAGCGCCTTTCTCATCAAATTTTCCAGCGAAATTTGGCGGAGCACAAGGACTCAAGCTACAAAGAAAAAAAATAGTTACTGGCACTCAAATTGTAATGTAATCAAAAAGAATGAATTAAGTAATAGTTCCAAGTGGTTTACATTTGGACAAAAATTTAGGCCGTAGTTTCAAGCTACGGTCTTTTTGTGTACATATTATGAGGATTATTTTATTTAGAAATCTCCAATGGTCACTTTCGAATGTAACAAATAATATAAACCAGATTGTAAAAGCAACTAATATAACTGGTGTTATTTATAAGAATGAAATTGAATCAATGTACAAAGAAATAGAAAAATTATCAAGAGAAATATGGCAGATCCATTCCCTACTTCTTAATAAATCAAAAGAAAGTTATGGTGATTAGTATGGCAATTACAAAAAAGAACACTCTTATGCAAGAGTATTCTTTAAATAAAGAACAATTTTCTGACCTTGTTCAGTATAGGAAAAACTATGAAAATTATTATGGGATAGAAGTGGAGAGATAAAAAGCTATAATCGTTGCTTAAATTTATTAAAAAGACTTGACATATTTCGTTTACGATAGTATAATTGTTTTGAGTATACTCGTTTACATTTGTAGACAACAAGGAGGAGAGGAAAATTAGCACAATAGAACTTAATACTTATATCACAGATGCTGAATGGGAAGTCATGCGTGTAGTTTGGTCAAATGATCGAGTAACTAGTAAAAAAGTCATCTCTGTATTGAAAGAAAAAATGGACTGGACACAATCCACTATCAAAACTATCTTAGGTCGATTAGTTGAAAAAGGCGTACTAAATACAGAGCAAGAAGGTAGAAAGTTTATTTACACTGCCAATATTGAAGAGAAGGAAGCCATAAGAGATTATGCAGAAGATATTTTTAACCGTATTTGCAATAAGAAAGTCGGAAATGTAATAGGAAGCATCATTGAAGATCATGTCTTAAGCTTCGATGATATAGATCGACTAGAAAAAATATTAGAGATGAAAAAATCTTTCGCAGTAGAAGAAGTGGATTGCAATTGTCCAAAAGGACAATGCAAGTGTCATTTACATCATCATTAAACATAAGGAGGAATTTAAAATGAATAATGACAACAGATATTCGTCCCATAGTCACCATAATCATGGCGACATGGATCATTCAAAACATGAGCACGTAAGCACGGAAGAACATGGAGACCATAAGGATCAACATCAAGAACATCATTCTGGGCATGATCACAGCGGGCACGGTGGGCATGAGCATCATCATCACGGTAACTTTAAGGAACTTTTCTTAAAGTCATTGCCACTAGGAATAATTATTATGCTCTTATCCCCTATGTATGGATTTGAACTACCATTCCAGTTTACTTTTCCATATTCTGATATTGTAGTAGCTATTTTATCTACTATATTAATTATTTATGGTGGACGTCCATTCTATCAAGGTGCAGTTGACGAATTTAAACAAAAAGAACCTGGAATGATGGCACTCGTTTCTTTAGGTTTAAGTGTTTCATATTTATACAGTATTTATGCTGTGATCATTACCTATGTAACGGGTGAACACGTGATGGACTTTTTCTTTGAATTTGCTTCATTACTATTAATCATGCTATTAGGTCACTGGATTGAGATGAAAGCTATTGGAGAAGCAGGAGACGCACAAGCAGAATTGGCTAAATTAGTGCCGAAAGATGCTCACGTTGTATTAGAAGACGATTCAATTGAAACACGACCAGTTGCTGACTTACAGGTAGGTGATTTAATTCGTGTTCAAGCTGGAGAAAATGTGCCAGCAGACGGGATTATCGAGCGTGGCGAATCACGTTTAAATGAAGCTCTTCTAACTGGGGAGTCAAAAGCAGTTAAAAAAGGTCCTGGCGATGAAGTAATCGGAGGCTCAACAAATGGAGAAGGGGTTCTTTATATTAAAGTGCTTGAGACAGGTGATAAGTCCTTTATATCTCAAGTACAGGATTTAATCAGCCAAGCTCAAAGTCAGCCTTCCAGGGCAGAAAATATTGCGCAAAAGGTTGCAGGATGGCTCTTCTATATTGCTGTTATTGTCGCGCTAATTGCTTTTGTAGTGTGGATGGTTATAAAAGATGTGCCAACGGCAGTTATATTTACTATTACTACATTAGTTATTGCTTGTCCGCACGCATTGGGTCTGGCTATTCCATTGGTAACCGCTCGTAGCACAAGCTTAGGAGCTAGCCGTGGCTTATTAGTAAAAGACCGCCAAGCCTTAGAAATAGCTCAAGATGCTGATGTGATGATTTTAGATAAAACGGGTACTTTAACAACTGGTGAGTTTAAAGTATTAGATGTAAAACTTCTTAATGACAAATATACAAAAGAGGAAATCATTGCCTTACTGGCAGGTATTGAAGGAGGATCTAGCCACCCAATTGCTCAATCAATTATAAGTTTCGCCGACGAGCAAGATATACGTCCAGCATATTTTGATTCGATTGATGTGATTTCCGGTGCTGGCGTAGAAGGCAAAGCCAAGGGCCATAGTTATCAATTAATCAGCCAAAAAGCATACGGACGTAATCTGGATATTGATATTCCAAAAGGAGCAACTCTCAGTGTCTTAGTAGAAAACGATGATGCTATTGGTGCTGTAGCTTTAGGGGATGAATTAAAACCAACGAGCAAAGAGTTAATTAAAGTTCTTAAAAAGAACAATATAGAGCCGATTATGGCAACAGGTGATAATGAAAAAGCAGCTCAAGGCGCGGCAGAAGAATTAGAGATTGAATATAGATCAAATCAATCTCCACAAGACAAGTATGAGTTAGTAAAAACACTTAAAGATGAAGGAAAAAAAGTTATCATGGTAGGTGATGGTGTTAATGATGCCCCTTCTCTTGCCTTAGCAGACGTTGGTATAGCTGTAGGCGCTGGAACCCAAGTGGCTTTAGATTCAGCTGATGTCATCTTGACTCAATCTGATCCAGGAGATATTGAATCATTTATTGAATTAGCACACAAAACAACTCGTAAAATGAAACAAAATCTCTTTTGGGGAGCTGGTTATAACTTTATAGCTATCCCTCTAGCTGCAGGAATTTTGGCTCCTATTGGCATCACATTAAGCCCTGCATTTGGAGCAATCCTAATGTCTGTGTCAACAGTCATCGTCGCCATTAATGCTATTTTATTAAGTTTAGATCCAAAAAATAACGGTTAATAGCTTAGAAGACAAAAATAGATATTATATTAAAACAATATTTCTCCGGTACTGGGACTGGGACGGGACTAAAAATTTGAAAACGTCCTATAATTAGATGGATTTAGTGGTATTAGAAAAAATAGAATCTTGTATTTTGAATGGTTTGAGATATATTGGACGTTTGGAAAAGAAGAGTGGGAATAAAATTTATGGCTAAAATTGCGGCTTTTTGCAGTGTTCGATTTTTTCCTCCTTGCGCGTACCATTAGTACAGCTCAGTCGTAAAAAATCTCAAGCTACAAAAATCCACTAATTTTATCTCATAAATTTAAACAAAAAAATTTGAAACGGATAAAAATATTATCTCGATATATAATTAATTTGGAGGTATATTATGGCTTATGCAGCGTTATTAGCTGGGCTTACACTAATAATTATTGGCGCAATGCTATGGAAGTTTAAGTTGGTGGAGCTATTAGCTGGATATAAAGAAAATTCAAATGCCAGCAAAGATCTTTTAGCTAAAGTAACTGGATTATCGATACTATTACTAGGTTTTTTACTATTAGCTGAATCGGTATTGATATTTAAAGGCTTAATAAAACAAGATGCAGCTATAATCATTGTTTTGGGAACAATTATTCTAGGAACTGTGGTAAATGCTTTAATTTGCTCTCATTATTCAAAATAAAATATTATTTATAGTTTTGATAAATTACTTTATTAGGCTCACAGTTTTATTAACTTGTGGGTCTTTTAATTTATTTAAAAGAGCGAAGGATATTTGATTAACGAAGGCGATTATCAAATTATATATTTTGAGTGAATAAAAAATTAAAATATGATATAATATAAAAAAGAGGTGGTAAGTATGGATATAGAAATAAAAACTTTACCTATGCATTTGCAAGTATCGATCAATGGCTTTTTAAAAGCAAAGGAAGATAAAGATGATATATTAGAAGCAATGTATTGGGGAGAAATTTATGGCTCGATAAATTCTGCGGAGATTGATAGAGAAATATCCAGCGAACTTGCTTGGATCTTAAGAGAAGAATATTTAGGAATGGTGAAAGAACAATGATTGACTTTAGTAATTGTGATATAGATTTATCAGTAAACTATAATGGAGCCAATGGTAAGAAAGCTTGTATAATATATAATAATGAAAGATATATGATAAAGACCGCGGGTTTAGCCAAAGACAATCCTAATATAAAATATTCAAATAGTTGTATAAGCGAATATCTTAGCTGTAATATAATTGATGAGTTTGGATATGAAGTTCAAAAAACTATCTTAGGAGAATTTAATGGCAAAATGGTGGTAGCTTGTAAAGACTTTAGAGAAAATGGCAAGTATACATTTTATGATTTTGCTTCATTAAAAAATAATATCGTGTTTAGCTCAACTAATGGAACAGATGCAGAGCTGTCGGAAGTACTAACAACTATTGAAGAACAAAATTTAATTCAACTAGATAAGCTTAAAACTTTTTTCTGGGATCAGTTTATTTTAGATACATTTTTAGGCAACTTTGATAGGCATAACGGCAACTGGGGCTATCTTTATAATAATGAAACAGGACTATGCAGGCCAGCACCTATATTTGATTGTGGCTCTTGTTTATATCCACAATTAGCAGAAAATCAAATGAAGATTGTATTAAATGATGAAAATCAGATAAATGAAAGAATATATGTTTTTCCTAATTCTGCATTAAAAATAGGTGGAGCTAAA
>UMIY01049018.1_pt1 | contig 19477 bp, 6 predicted proteins | sample 1965921 | NCBI WGS metagenome assembly UMIY01 (sample SAMEA4836134, study PRJEB28245) | human gut metagenome | biome: gut microbiome; material: fecal sample | place: Denmark | collected 2008
AAAAATTCACTTGAGTGTCCTTGACATAGGTAGTAGTTTATACGGTAAGATTTCCATTTTTTTTGATATGACCCGTAAATCTCTGATATAACTCTAATTTACGGATATTCTAAACTTCTCAAAAACACCCGCACCTCAATCGTAGTTCAAAATTGAGGACTACGGGTCTTTAATTTCAAACGTGATTTCAATAGATTATAATGTAAGACTTAAGCCTTAAGCTTCAGACTGAGCCCTCAGAGCTGGTATGTGTTTTACAACTCCATGGTAAACAATAGGAATCAATGTAACCTGAAGCACATAAGTGATAGCAGCCTTTATAACCCTCGCAGGCAAAATAGCAAGATAAGCCTGACCCTGCAAGATAGAAAGCCAAACCGTGTCAAGCCCCAGATTTATCACAAAACAAACGCAAGCACAGGCGATAAGGACTTTTGGCAACCTGATATCATGATTTTTGAAAAAGAAGCCATAGATCATTCCAGTAAGGAAGGCTGAAAGTGTAAAGCCAAAGAAGAAACTACCGCTAGGCCAGATGAGCATCCCAAGAATATCTCCAATGGCATAGGCAACGCCAGCCCAAATAGGACCATAAAGAATCGCAAGCATGGCAACAGGCAAAAATCCGAAACCAAGCCTAACTATAGGGGTCTGAATTGACAAAAATCGAGTTAAAATAACTTCGATTGCAATGAATACAGCGATTGTAACAAGCTGTGATGTAGAATTTCTACGCATAAAAAAATCTCCTTTCAAGTGCATTTCTCCAAAAACTACACCCTAAGAAGACGATTAAAATTCACGTATTAACGCCCCTTATAACATAAAAAATTCGGTGTAGTAGTGGACGCAATATTGCATCGCAGTGTGTTCAACAAAATATTCAAATTCGCGTAGCGTTTGAATTCGCAAAATCTCTGCACTAGCATAACATTAGTAATCGCAAAGCATCTACGCTCACAAAACATTCGTAGCGCATAGTATTTCCACTCAGCAAGCATCTGCACTCACAAAACTTTCGTACCGCATAGTATTTCTACTAAGCAAGCATCTGCATTTGTCGGACACGCCTTCGTCTATGGGCAACATCCCATCCCATAACACTTAACGCACAATATTTACTCTACCGCAACCAGTATATCATCAACCTGCCTTGGACACAACTATTTTGTTGAAATATCCATTAAAGTGCAAGCCTTGTAAAATTATTGTTAAATTGTTAAATAGATTCGAATTTAACATTTAATTTCTGCATTATTATAAAATTTACTTTGAAATAGCACTTGAAATCGTATAGGGGGGGTAGTATAATATTTTTAATATTTTATTCTATGATTTAAAGAAAGGAGGAAATGCTTGTTTTGTTGTGGCAAATCAAGCAAAAGATTGTTTTATGATCAAATCCAAGGATAAAATTAAGCAATTTTTTATAGTTATTTATTTATTTATCTTTGTATGTACTTTAATGCCTACTACATTATTTTCATCAAATGCGACAGAAAATGAGAAGGCCGAAGTTACAATACATTTTGTTGATAAAGCAACAAAAGAACAAATAAGAGAAGACGATGTCTTTGGGGACGAAGCAGGGGAGGAAGCATTTATAAATAAGGCTTTTTCTTATGAAGCTCCTGATATTAATGGCTATATGGCTGTTAAATCAACTGTGAATATTACACCCGAAAATGCTAAGTCAAATATAACCTTAGAATATGCTGCTGCGAACAGCAATGGTCCTAAGGAGAAAGACAGTACAGGACAGTTAGAGATAAAGGACGTGCAAGTACCAGAGCCTGTGCAGGCGGATAATCCTAATAAACCAGAGGATATGTCAATTGGTAATGACTGGAAGCTCTCGGACTTTATATATGATAAGAATAAGGTCATTGGATTCAGTCCATCAGGGCTTGAAAAAGTTAAGACACAGAAGGAGCTTGTTCTTCCTCATATAAATTTTGATGATGGGACACCTGTAGATACAGTTGGTATAAATGAAGATAATTCCACCTCATTTAGGAATAGAAACCTTATATCTCTCTCAGATTACAACGGTAATATTAAGAAAATAGAGGGTATCGGCTCAAACTGGGTTGAAGGCGAGCGATCGAAAGGTCTGTTTTCTAAGAATCAAATTACAACTTTAAATTTAAAGAATATTGAGAGTATAGGGTCTTATGCATTTGAGGATAACAGCATAGCTAAGTTAGTATTGCCTAAATTGACATATATTGGCTCAAGCACATTTACTAACAACAAAATAACCGAGATAAATGAAGGCGATATGCCTAAGCTAGAGAAAATAGATGATGTAACCTTCTATGGTAATAATATGACAAAGGCACATATGCCGTCGGTAAAATCGGTAGGTACTGGAGCGTTCTGGAATAATGAGCTTTCAGATGTCAAATTTGACAATTTGGAAACAGCTGGAGATAGTGCATTTATTAAAAATAAAATACCGCAAGTTACCTCCAAGGAATTTCCTAAAATAAAATATCTAGAATACAACGCTTTTGGAAGCAACCCTGTCAAAACTGTAGATTTGCCATCTATTGTAAGACTTGAAAATGCTTTTAAAAATATAAAATGCGAAGTAAAGGATAATTTTCAAAACCTGGAAATTCTGGGCGAGGGCGCATTGTCTGGAAAGAATATCACTGAGCTTACATTTCCTAAGCTAAAGAAAATTGAGAATGGCGCCTTTCTAAATAATCCCGGTGTTGACAAAACAAAGTATGAGGGTAAATTTGAAGGCTCAGTAATTGTCTGGACGGACAAAGTAGATGTGCCTAGTAAGGAAAATTATATTGTCAATCCTACATTAGATGATGTTCAGGATACTGATTTTGAGGAAAAAGACTTTCTCTATGATGCTGACGAGCCTTCAAGAGTAACAGGCTTTTCAGCAGTTGGACTTATGAAATTCAGAAAGCGAATAGAAAAAGACCCCGAGATTGCACAGATCGTTTTGCCTGCTAGGGTTAAAATTATAGGTCCATCAGCCTTTGAGAGAATGGGGGTTACTGAAATTTACGGCGGCAATGTTGAGATTGTTGAAGATAGCGCATTTTGGGGAAATAAGCTGACAGATATAAATAACAGCTTTCCAAAGCTAAGAGAAACTAAAGGCAAATATGCTTTCGGAAATAATAAGCTCACAAATATCAACATTCCTACGCTGGAAATCGTTTCAGCCCAAACCTTCCGATATAACCAAATAAAAGAAGTTACGTTAGAGAAAGCTAAAAAGCTAGGTGATTCGGCATTTGCATATAATAATGTTGAAAAGATTACATTGCCAGTTGTAGAAGCGATTGGAGATCTGTGCTTTGGCGCAGAGCCTTGGTATTATGCAAAAATAGGGTCGCCTGTTAAAGAATTGTACGCTCCAAATGTGAAGACTATAGGTAGGGGCGCGTTTATGGACCATAAGTTAAAAGAACTATACTTGCCTATGGTTGAAGATATAGGCTTTGCTGCTTTTTCTCATCCACTAAAAAGGTCGGCAAGCATAGGTGGAATTTGGTATGATTTCTATACTGAAAGCAAGCTGACAGGATATGAAGAGAGAACCATTGAAAAGGTATATCTACCTAAGGTTAAAAACATTGGCGATTTGGCATTTGCTAGAAATAAGATTAAGGAAATCGATATAGAAAATGTAGAAATTGTCGGGAGAAGAGCTTTTGAAAAGAATCAAATAAATGATTTAGATTTGCTAAAAATCAAGAAGATAGATATATTCGCTTTTAGGGATAATAGCATTAAAGAAGTAAGGGCAAACAAAAATTGCGAGGAAATTCATCCTGGTGCATTTGATATTAATGGCGGCATAACACGTGTTTTGTTGTCTGACTATGAAAATCCAAATAATTTAAAGGACGGATATGTCAATGGGGTTCGTCGTCATGTCATCAATCCGACAAAGGTTACGGTGAAATATCAGGATGAGAATGGTAACGATTTACAGAAAGGCTTCACCGAGTATATTTTGGCGCCTAAAACCTATGATGCCATTACATTCTTCGGTTACAAGGTTGATAAGCAAACTAAAACTCAAGAGGATAATAGGAAAGAAAACACTATTATATTTAAATATAAACAAAGAGAAAAAGTTGAAAACACAGGAGGTATAGAGCTACGTCAGGAGAATGAGAAGTCAGGTAATACTGGAGCTATACAAGAACGATATTTGATTGGTCAGAATATGAATACAAAGGTATATTTTGATCTAACGGGGTCTGATGTATCGTACTCTAAGGGAGTAATAAAGGTTTACTATGATAATAGGTATATTGATGATAAATCGATAAAGGTTATAAACCAAGGTGCAACTCAAATTGAGTCATGGAAGGCTCATAATGGAATCATCGAAATCAAAATCGGCAAAATATCGGGAGGATATCAGCTTAGATTTAATATAGATTGGAGATTCAACAGGTATGTTACGCCAGACAACCATAGGATGGAGGTAAATACACAGTTCGAAAATGACGATAAGATTTTGTGCACCTCTAAACCGATATATTTGGAGGGCTACTACAACAAAGGTCATTTTGTTAAAACAAGCCCGCTAAATTTGCCAAATTACGATTATGGAAGCAAATCAAGCTCATCCGACGGACCTAGGTTTATGGGAGTTCTTGGCAAGTACCGCACCCCTGAAAATACCTATGAGTATAAAGTTGTTGAGCCGTCCCCAGTACAGTATGGCTTTAGTCCACCGAGCGTTGACAGAAATATGGAGAGCTTCACAATTACCGATACTCTCCCTACTTATGATGCTGTTAAAGAAGATGGGACAATTGAAAAGCGAACAGCTGTATTTGATTCTACGTTGAATCCAGCGTGGTCTTTGAGTGCAGACGGCAAAACAGTAACACAGAGCAAAACGTTTGAGGAAACTCAATATGTTTCATCTAGGATAGAACCGCTATATCTTTCTTTCCCTGACCTTAAGTCGGGAGCAAATGTAAATAATACGGCAAGCATTACAATGACACCTGCCAACAAGGGTATTAATGAGAACGACATAACGGGGCAAGACGATTTGTCGATGTATACGCATGTATATCAGAATGTGGTATATCAGGGCGATCCGAGGTTTATGAAAGAAGTTACCAAACCTAGATATTCACAAGGTAACTATAAGGCATACATATACGACATTAAAGAGGATAAGGAAAAAATCATCCCTTATATCGTAAGAGCTTCGTCGCTGGCAACCCAGACAGACTTGGTGGATTTGACAATTACCGATTACAATCTAGATAGCCGATTATATTATTATGGTATATCATTCCCGCTTGATTCTCATACGGCAGGAAATATAAACTTAAAGATTAAGGCATATAAAAAGCTCGGGGAAAAGATGGATCCTGAAAAGGACACATTGCTACACGAGGAAGATATCAAAGCCAAAGAAACAAGCAAAATAGTATTCCCTAAGGACAAGGCAAAGGATATTGACTATATACAGATTGTATTTCCTAAAGACCATAAGGTATATAGCGCGGTCGAAGTAAGTGTTGATACAAAGCTGCGAAACCCTGAAGACCCAATTTATTCAAAGACTAAACCTAATCTGCTTCCAAATCATGCTGTAATGTCAGGGAATTTGTATCACAAGGGAACTACAGATCCAGCCTCAAAGCGAAAAGAGCCTATTTTAAACAACAAAGGAGTTGCAATAAGCCAGTATTCTGCTGATTGGGATAATATACCAGGAAATTATATGTGGCATGAAAGGGCGGAAGTGCAAATCCGAGATTATCATGAAGGAATAAAGTTTGCGAAATCACAGAATTTCTCAAGCAGCACACCAGTGAAACCAGGAGATGAGGGAAAATACTATCTATATCTACGCCCTATAATTTATTCGAACAGTGGGGAAAGCTCTGAGGTCGCTAAGCTCGATACTTCATTCAAAAACTTGGAAATGATAGACCTTATGCCTAAGGGAGTTGAGCCGACAGAGGTTAAACTCAATGAGGAATTGGTAAAAGTCGGAGCCAAATATGAGATAATTAATAATTACAAAGATACGGGTAGACAGGCCATTATAGTTAAATCAGACAAATTACCTAAGGGTGTATATAGTATTGGAGAGGTAAGTGCGCAGGTTACAGCAAAAGCACCAGAAGGCTTCCTCAAGAATGAAGCCTACATCACTTTTGATGAAGAGGGTAACAGTCACAAGGTAGACCGTCGCGGACTCAAACAAAAGCCACCTAAAGACAACAGCGATAGAGAGTGGATTTATGACTATGCATCCATGAGAGTTACAAAAGCTCGAGAGATGTTTGCATTCAAATATATACGAAACGTAGGCGATTTGGCATGGTCAAAAGACGGTATCACAACTCCATCTGATGGAAAATTTGAATATAAGCTCAGCCTTGTTAATAACCTAGAGGATGAGAGAACCAATGTATCAGTTGTAGACTTCTTCCCATATGTAGGCGACACTAGCATACAAGAAGAAAATATAGGCAACAAAGTAAGACCATCAAGGGGAAGTGAATTTGAAAACACATATGATTCTACTCGAGAAATTCAGGTGCTTGATGATGGTGGAAAAGATATTACAAAAGATTATGACATATCATATTGGAATAGTAACACACCTATAAATTACAATGATAAATCCGCAGACGATGTCATTGCTGGATTGAAGTGGTCGGATAAACCTGCAAAGAATACTAGAGGAATCAAGGTTAAAGCAAAGCAAGGCATCGTGATAAAGGGTGATGGGGCTATTGATGTAATAATACCTATGAAAGCACCGAAAAATGTAATTGGAAATGACTTTAAACTTACTGGTAAAAAAGCGTGGAACACCTTTGTTAGGAAAGATGATCAAACGATAAGATTTGTAGAGCCTAATAAGGTCTTTAACGAGATGGAAAAGCCGCTAGGAAGCATAGAATTTACTAAGTTCGGAAAAATCGGTATAACATCAGGAGATAAAGAAATCAAGCCTCTAAAGGGTGCAGAATTTGAATTACTACGCACTGATAAAAATGAAAATGGCGAACCCGTTGAAACCGTAGTAGCAACCGCAAAGTCTGATGAGATTGGTAAAGTTAAGTTTAGCGACATCGATGTTTTGCAGCACTACAAAATAAGGGAGAAAGAAACAGAGGACATAAAAACAGGCACACAAATTGGCAAATATACCAGGTCTGAGACTGTACATGAAATTTCTTACAAGGATTTCAAATCGCAATATGAAAAATCAAGCAATTTTGACATCAAGATCAGCGATAAAGAATCACAAGAGCTGTTTTTGAATATCCAGACGGTATATGGGAAAGTAAAACTAGAAAAGGTCAATGCAAAAGGCAAGGCAATGCCAAAGATGCTTTTCCGCATAAAGGGCTTAAGCGAAACTAATAAAAATATCAAAGAAGATAAATATACGGATGATAAAGGTATGCTTGAGTTTACTAACTTACCAGAGGGAAAATACAAACTGACTGAGCTCACTATAACTGCTGGTACTAAGGTAAACCATGAAACATCATATGTACCTATTGAGCCTAAAGAATTTACTATTGATAAAGATCATACAGAAATAAACTTTACTGGTGAGAATCGCATTGTCAACAAAGAAGTTCAGCTGCTCATTACTAAGGTAGGGGTAAAGGCTTTAAGTGATATCCCAACTCAGGATGAGCTTGCAAAATTCACAAGTAACAATAAGACAAAATTGAAAGGCTTTAAATTCAAGATTACTGAAGTTGACAACCCTAAAAACGCTATAGAAACTGAGGCAACAGATGATAATGGAGTTGTTTTAGTAAAAGGACTTAAACCAGATACCTTGTACGATATTTCTGAGATTGACACTAAGGATCCTAACTACAAACACAATGAATCAAAATACAGGTTTAAGATAACAGACAAAACAAAGCTTGTAGACGAAAAGGGTAATGATTTCATTCAGTCGTCGCTGACATTTGCAAATGCTGAGCGTGATAAGGTCGGCAAAATAATCATCAAAAAGGTTGATGATGTAGGCAAAGTCTTAAAAGGCGCAGAGTTTAAGCTTTATAAGAAAGATGCTTCTGGAAATCTTGGAGATGCAATCGATACTAAGACTACAGGGGATGACGGAATGGTTGCATTTGAAAATCTTCCGTTTGGCGAATATGTAGTCAAAGAAACAAAAGCACCTGCAAATCATAGACTTATAGATGAAAGCATTGAGATTAAAATTGATAAGCCTGAGCAGGTTATAGAAAAGACTGTGAAGAATCCTGAGCTAATCTCTATTCAAGGCAAGAAAACATGGAAAGACGATAACAATAAAGACAAAAAAAGACCACAAGAAATTACCATAAATCTTCTTAAAAATGGTGAGAAGATAGCCTCTAGGAAGGTAACTGAGGCTGAAGGTTGGAAGTGGAACTTTGAAAACCTTGATAAATATGAGAAGGATAAGGAGATAAAATATACCATATCCGAGGATGCGGCTCACGGCTACAAAACAGAGATAACGGGCAATGCAAAAGACGGATTTGAGGTTACTAACACATATAAACCACCTACACCGTCAGAGGAGCCAAAAACTCCAGAAACGTCAGATTCTAGCAAGACAAATATTTTGTTCATTGCACTAATGGCAGCCTCTTTTGCAGCAATACATACACTGCGAAGGAAAAACACTCTATAATATAAAGATACAAAATAGCCACTCGAAAGAGTGGTTATTTTGTTGCCATTAAGTACAAGGTGTCCACTAAAGTACAAGGTTTCCACTAGATATATCAAGTATTTGTATCTTAAATAATTCAATGTCTATTTTTTGCTGAATAGTGCAGCAGACTAGTGCACGCAAATCCTCTAAATTTCAGGCATTTGAATTACTAGTAACTGCCAGCATTTTGCATACAAAAACATTGACTTTTACCTATGGGGGGGGGGTATACTAAACATAAGTATATGCGAAACAATTAACAATCATATTTATAGTCGTTTTGCATAAAGGTGCATATAGTTTTTTCAAGATTACCTAGCTTAAACAATGTTTAAAAAATAACATCTTAACTGTATCATATGTCATTATTATTTAGTATTTTGTTAAGCTGTATATCATGCACTTATTATAGGGAAGGAAGGTTAAAGATGACCGAAAGAAAAGGAAGTAAAACAAGTAAAAAAATACTCCTAGCTATTCTTATCGTCTCTATGTTGTTCGGCACACTACCAAACAACGCCTTTGCAGAGGTTAAGAATACCGACTGGGATGTAGATGAGGATGCGAAATCAAAAATGGAATTTTGGGATTTAGCACCTCAAAATGAATTTGTTGATGCTAGCACGCTTGAACCGTTTAAGGTTCCTACTATAAATTACATAGGAACATACTTAAATGCTGACGGCAGAACTGTAGTCAGAATATCTTTTCAGATGTTTCAAAACTATGCTTCAGCTGCTTGGAGAAGGCTTCATTTTAAATTTCAAGACGATTTGTATGATTTGATTGATTTTGATTCTCGAGATACAGGGATGTACCAGAATGCTCATAACGGTGTGTGGCATGATTTTGAAAAATATGGTCCTATTACTAATTTCACAGATATACCAAGTAGCTCCTCTGGGGCCACAAAAGTTAAGGAACAGCACTTAGGCAACAATAAAAACCTTGTTGGAGCTCATGCAGTACTTGATATTCCTATTGATCTCGTATTAAAGGAAGGAAAGACTGTTGCAGACATAAAGGGTGAACCGATTATTCAGGCAAGATTACTGGATCAGAAGCTGGAGCGTTTAATGTGTGTAGCAGGTAGCAATCCTGACAAGAATCTCACCGAAAGCACAAGGCCATATAACTCTTATACATTTATGACCTTCATTCCATCTGCTAATAACAATAATGGCGTAGGCACAATTTCAGATACCTTTAACGGCAAAGCTTTTTATGGTGCAAATACTTATGCGAAATACAATGAGGATGAGGGCTATGTAGACGTTATATATAAGATGAGTAAGGGTGTAACAAATCAAGATTTTAGCGGAGAATACTACGCATTCAGACAAATCTTCAATGATAAATTTGCAGAAGTTCTAAAACCTCAAGATTTGTCAGGCACAGTGGCTGAGGTCTTTATAGGAAACCAATATGGAAAAGCTTGGGATGAGAATAACAAGATTAAGATTACTAAGGACCAACTAAATAATTCAACTAATAGCAAGCTAAATTCAGGCTTTACAGGCATTCAGGTTGCGACTACATATAAAGATTCTAAATTTGGCCCTGAATTTGCTGGTCTAAAGAATGTACTCACAACACTACCTCCACAGAAATCATATCTTAATGCTGCTGCGTCAGAGACTATCAGTGGATATACTACAGTTACAAGATACTACATAGACAAAAAGAAATTAGCTGAAAAAGGCTTTGAGAAGGATGACTTAGTTAAATTTAATTTTTACTCTACTATCATCAGCGATGGCTCAAGAGGTATTGCAGAATACAAGGGGAAAAATGACACAGGAGCTCCAATCGTTATACCAAAGGGTAGCAAAATAATAATTGATTATCCAGATGGAAAAGTAGATAAACCTAATCTTTATTTACTTCATAAATATTCTCTGACCTTCGGTGAAGAGCCATATGGAATTGAACTTAGAAGTAACTTTGGTCATGAGGGTGGTGGCAAGAAATTCTCATATACCATGCAGACGGATATGATTCTACCTGCGGATTATGCGATTGCATACAGAACAACAAAATATGTCACTCCGCCTTCAAAGGTTTATCTATCAATACCATCAGCAGATGGACAGAGCAAGTATATAGAACTTAGCCCTGAAAATGGGAATCCAATTGTAAAGACCCCTAGGAGAGCTGATTATATAACATCATTCGCAGGTGGCTCAGCAGCGCAGACATCTCTTGCACCTGATATTGACGAAATATTTACAAATTCCAAGTCCTTTACAGGTAGAACCAAGTATAAGGAAGGAAAGATAAATGCGTACTACGGCAAGGATCAGAGATTTAGCTTCTATGCAAACCAGGATTCTGAAAAAGTAAAGGTCAATGGCAAGGAATACGATGGATACAAATTTTCAACAGATGGAATGAAAGACATATCAAAGAAAGAGCAACCGGAAATAACGCTTCCTAAGCTACTAAAGGATATGCCGATATCTTTCTCAAATAGCGACTGGATGACATCTGCTGCCGAAAGCACTCCATATTCTGTTGAACAGGTTCAGGCGAAAATAAAATTTGATTTACTTAACGGCTCATTTATCAACAAAATAGCTCCTCTAAATAATGAGTACCTAGTTGACCCTAAGACGGGCGAAACGAATGACAAATACAAATATTCAGGATTTGCTAAAGTAAAAACACCTGAAGAACTTGGCGAATCGCTCAGTGAGGAGCCGGAAATTACTAACGACAAAAATCTAAGAATTGATGGTACTAAGAGATACGTTACAAGAACGGTTGACGGCAAGCTTGCTGGCAAGGCTACCAAGATAACAAAGGTTCTTGTCAACTACATAAATCATGACGGAAAACTATATGATATTGACAACAAAGACCCTAAGATTGCCAAAGCAGAGCTTGAAGAGCTTGAGAAAAGGCAGTACCCAAGCAAGGTTTTGTCCGATGATAATTCAAAGAGAGTTATAGGCTGGACAACGGTTAAACTTGAAGACAGTGGTGGCAAAACAGCTGTTGAGAAGTTTAGAGAACTTCAGAACAAAGCCGACAAAGCTGGATATTTAAGAGATGTAAAGGATTGGCCTAAGGCTGGAGCAAGTGAATCTGATGCACTAATCTATGATGAAGAATCACCTATAGATGAGAATCATACAGTATATGCCGTTTGGGGCAATGCAATCAATTTGGTGCTTCACTCAAACAACGCTCACTCAACAGACAAAGTCAATGGTAGCAAGCTCGATAAAGAGATTACAGTGAACATTCCTATTTTGCCGGCAGACAAGGTACGTTCAGAGTCAATCGTTGATACTATGACGGGTGCTACAACAGAGCAGTCAATAGAGACATACAAGACAAAGACATTGATCAAAGAGATACCTAAGGTACCGTATAAGTTTGATGATAAATTTACAAGCAATGTTAACGAAAAATTAAAAGACTTTAAGCTTGATGATTCAACCTTTGTAGGCTGGACATTAAAATCTCACGAAAATAAGGTGACAAAAGATTTTGCCGCAGGTAAGAATAACGAGAGAATTGGACAACTTATACAAGGAAAGGTTGGAAATGCAACCATACCAAAGAACACAGAAAGCGTACAAAATCTATCTAAAAATCCGCAAATAGCATATGTGCCTAATGGATTTAACATTGCACTTCATAAGAATTATGATGAACTTCTATTTGATGGTAAAGATATTCACCTTTACGCAAATTACAGGAAATATTTTGATGTCAAAGTAAAACCAAGATATAAGAACATAGATCTTTCGCTAGGTAAATACGGCAAATATGTCGATGATCCTAAGGTGGATAATCAAAAAGAACTAAAGATTGGATTGATGAATCGTACAGCTGTAACTGCTTATGACAATCCTACAGTTCACTCCAGTGCTACATATCGTCCGATTGGAGATGCAACCACGCTTAAGGACTACAATCCAGTTAGCTTTAATGAAGCAGATCCACTCAAATGGCATTTACCTGGATATGACGAATATGGTCAGAGAAAATCATATGTATCAGTAGTAGTGCCTGGCGGCAAGGAAGATACTTACTCGAAATTTAAGGGTACCAACTGGGGAGATTTGGGAATACGTGTTTACACAAGACTGGTAAGCGACAAAGTTACATTGGATCCTACAGCTCCTAAGAATCTGCATGATATAGCGGGATTTGACATCTATGGCGGACAGAGAGCGAAAGACCAGACCTTCGATTTAAAGAAAGACGGCGGAGTTGACACGATGACATCTGCAACGGCAAGAAAATCCAATGTTACGAAGGTTAAAGTTGATGATTACAATTTCAATGATGAAGTAAGCGGTTACGAAATAGTGATGACTAACAATCCTGAAAATCTTCCAACGCCTCTATTTGACGAAGTGAAGTGGGATTCTAAAGATTTTACAATGCAGTGGGGCAATGCTGAAAAGAATGCAAATATAGAAAAAATAACATTTAAATTCCCTACTGAAGATGGAAATACTACTGAGGTTGTTCTTACAAAACAGGGTGACGGAATATATAAGAGTGACGATGGTAGTTATACCGGTACCGTTGACAAGAATACTGGCAAAATCAAAATAACTCATACAGGAAACTTCGATTTTACCAAGCTTGGTGGCAAAGAAATCTTTGCAACATACAGCAAGACATCTGCTCAAGGTGACATTAAGGGTAAAACTGGAAGAACCATGATAAAGGAACAGTTAGCTTCTAATGAAGTAAAAGAAATGGAGCAGATAGCTAAGAAAAATGGAAACCCTAGAATTGAGTTCACCGTTCCTATAGTTACGCTGAATAAGGTAGGAGCTAACGCTGAATATTTTGCTGAAAAATGGGATCCTGACACTAAGACTTGGATAAAGGTTGGAGCAACCAAGATTCCGGCAGACAATACTTCACCTGAAGGTCAGAAATTCACTATTGACCTAGATAAGGATAAGGTGAAAGACGGAGATATGATTCGTGTAACTGCTAAAGAGGTTGACAAGACCGAAACACCGTCTATCGTGGAAAATGTAGGTGTCGTTACAGGCGTACCTAACATTGACTTTGTGAAGCTCGATTTGGTAGGACCGCAGATAACAGGAAAGGTGACAAGTGATAAATTTGGTAGATACCACAATTTAGAGGCAACACTAAGCGAAATACCAGCAGGGAACGTTACTTTAACATACAAGGAAGACGGAACTGCAAAGACAAAAGAGTTTACAACAAAAGACATGACCGTCGAGTGGAACAAGATTACAGAGTGGAAAACAGGAAACAAAACTGTAACTGATTTCAAAATGATGGCAAGCGATAAATTCGGAAATGAAGGTATCGGAAATATTGCATATGAATCACTTAATGTATTGGATTTGATTGCGGATCATTCTGTAGCAGGTCAAAGATATGTCATAGTAAGAGGTGAAAAGGGAGCACAGCTAAGCATTAAGGTTTATGCTGACAATAGTGCTAACAGCCTACTTAAAGAAGTGACAGTAAAGCTCAATGGTAAGCGTCAAAAAGTGATGCTTAAATCCGCAGGAGATACGAAACCGATGAAATTGTCAAAGGGTCAGTTAATCAAATACAAAGCAACCATTACTAAAAATGGAAAAGCTTATAGAACTAATCCATTTGAAATAATCGTTAAGTAAAACCCAAATTTCAAAGACTTTAAGACTTAAAATTTTCGCAGATTGTAATATTTGAAGGGTTTCAACGATTTCAAGGTTTTAAAAGATTCATAGTAGATAAGCTTGTGGGGGCAACTCCCCACAAGCATAGATTTCAAGGAAGGAGAAGCAATGAAGAGTAAGAGAATATTAGTTTTCTTTATCGCATTTGCTATGTTGCTTGGAAATATGTCGCAGGCCTTTGCAATAGGAACTTCGCCGTTAAGCTTAAGCAAGGCTCCAAAGGCATATTCGCTAAAAAAAGCACATTCACCAAGAAGAACTCCTGTTGCAACTGTTAATCAAGAGGTGACGATTTCGATCGGTCAGTTGCGAGGGATTGATGGCAATGATTTCAATTGGGATATTTTGCCGTCAGGAAAGCTAACTGTAAAAGCCTACTATAAGTCCGGAGAAAAGTTAATATATTCGGATTCAGTAGAATTTACAAAGAACGATACAGCCGATAAAAATGTAGTTATGACCATACCATCTAATGCTGATTCAATCGATTCGTTTGGTATCGCTTCTGACATCAATGACAATGTAAAGATAAATGCAACAGTAACAAGTGGTGCAGGAGCAGCTGAGCATGATGGCAAATATACACTAAAGTTTGACGTAACACAAACCGCAAGCCCTGTTATAGATGTTAAATGGCAGGACCCATATGGAAATGCAATTGAAGGCGTAGACGGCGGCAAAATAAGCATTGCAGTCGGAGAGGGCGAAGATGCATCAACTTCTAAGCCTATGCTTCCATCTAGGGCTAAACAAATCAATTTGCTTACCGACGCACTTGACTATACAGAATATGGCGACATAGAGAACAAAACTCTAAGCAAAATAGATACAGTAGATATAGACGGTAATGTAGCACTTAATATTTCACTTGACGGACAGACAAACCCTCAAGGGAATATAACCCTTTCAGGCACAAACTACAAGTATATTCAAAATTATGAACCGCAGAAGGGTGCAAGCATACTTTTAATATCTCAGCCAATAGTGCTTGAGCCTAATAAGGACGGCGACGGAAATCTCCCTGCTGTGCCGGACGGATATCACAGGCTAACCTTTGATGCTACAAATGAGGGGAAAATCGGAACTGAGCAAACCAAGGTTATAGATGTGCTTAAAGGTACAAAATATAATAACGCTACGCTTACAGCTAAACTAGCGACAATTGTTGCTGTTCCTAATTCCTCAGAAAAAGTATTTGACACTTGGAATCCTAAGGTTCCAAATGATGAAACCGTGGTAGACAAATATATGCCTGACGGAGCGACAGCCGCTGTTGGGACATATGTAGCTAAATATGTTGACAAGAAAAATGTTCTCGAAAATGATCCTCAAGATGATAATTATGTAGAACTCAAATTCAATTCAGGCGATGGACACTTTGGGAACGACAAAACAGATAAAGTTAGAACACTATATGTTTTGCAGAGCAAGAAGTGGTCGGTTATTAAGAATGATCCTCTTGTAAAGAAATATATGCCGCCTGAAAATGTTGGCTTGACAGCCCCTGCAAAAAAGATGTTCGATGCTTGGTCTAAGGATAAAAAGCTGGTTGATGACGCTGTAATGAAGGATTTATCAGATGCAGAAAGAACATTGACCGCAAAATACCGAGATGAAATAATAGGACCAGTAGATCCAAAAGTTACACCAAATCCAGATGAGAATAAGTACTGGACAGTAACGTTTAAATCAGCAGATGAAAAGACAGGAACTGTAGCAAAAGAAAACACATACTATGTAGATAAAAAGTCTGGAAAGACACTTGCAGATGTAAAAGCACCAAAGACAACACCAGCAGAGGGATATTCATTTGAAAAGTGGACGCCAGCGCTAGATGACAAGACAGCTGTAGATAAAGACCTTACAGTAACAGGAACATTCACAAAGGATGTTGTAATAAGCGATAAGGATGTAATCCCATTCGACCCTAAAGATCCTAAGAAACCGTCAGACCCTAAAGACCCTAATATTCCTACAAAAGACGATGAAGGAAAGACAATTGAGAGAGAAAAATATGTAGTAATTGGTTTTAATACAGACGGAAATGGAACTGTAAATGGCAAACCAGCAACATCATTCCTTGTAAAGAAAGGTGTTACATTTGACAAAATAATTATTCCTACAGTAGCTGCAAATGCGAACTACAAATTTGATAAATGGAGCCCAGCACTAGCTGAGAAAAATTCAAAGGTTGAAAAAGATGCAAGCTACAAGGCTACATTTAACCAAATTGAAACTTCAGCTACACCAGAGATTAATCAGCCTACTGAAGGTGAAACGACAATCACAGGAACGGCAACACCTAATGCAACTGTAACGGTTACAACCCCAGAGGGTGACAAAACAACAACAGCTGATAACAATGGTAATTGGACAGTAACTGTAACGACACCACTTGAAAAAGATCAGGTTATTACAGCAAAGGCAACAGAAGAAGGAAAGAATCCATCGAAAGAAGCCACTACTACTGTAAGAGCGAAAGACACTACTCCTGCTCCAAAGATTAATCAGCCTACTGAAGGTGAAACGACAATCACAGGAACGGCAACACCTAATGCAACTGTAACGGTTACAACACCAGAGGGTGAGAAAACTACAACGGCTGATAAAGACGGAAACTGGACAGTAACTGTAACGACACCGCTTGTAAAAGATCAAGTTATTACAGCCAAAGCAACAGAGAATGGCAAAAAACCTTCAGATGAAGTAACAACCACGGTCAAGGAAAAAGAAAAATCAAAGAATCCTACAATTACTCAACCTAAGGCAGGAGATACTACTATTACAGGTTCAGCGACACCTGTTGCAACAGTTACTGTTGATACTCCAGAAGGACCTAAGACGGTAACAGCTGATGCTAACGGCAACTGGACAGTAACTGTAACGACACCACTTGAGAAAGATCAGGTTATAACAGCAACATCAACAGAAGAAGGCAAAACTCCTTCAGATACCGTGGATGCGACTGTAATTGCGGGAGACTTAGTTTCAATTATATTTGACCTCAACGGCGGTATGATTGGATCGATGACTGGTTCAATTAAGAAGATGTATAACATTGGAGATAAGATTGTAATAATGGAAGCTCCTCAAAGAAAAGGATATAAATTCCTCTATTGGAAAGCAACCGAGAATCATAATCCTGGTGATACATACAAAGTAGTCGGTGAACAAACCTTCGTTGCACAATGGGAAAAACTTGATAGTGATAAACCTAATACGGGCTCTTCAGATAATACAGGTTCAAAGGTTACAAAACCATCTGCACCTAATACTGGAGATCAAAGCGATTTGTATTCATATGGACTCATGACCGCTATAGCACTTTTACTGCTAAGAGGCCTAAGAAAGAAGAAGTGTGAATTTTAGCTCAAAAAATTTAAATATCACGACAAAATACATGTAATTCATGTGCATTAAGAATAAGCCTCCTTTGATATATTGACTATCATAGGGGGCTTATTCAAAATAATTAAAAATAATTTGACATTTAGGAAAAATACTTAGAGTTTTATATTGTGTTTAATTGTAAATCCAAAATGGGAGATGTATAATTGTTATTTAAAGAAAGCTTTTACACTTTATTAGTTAATGAATGTGAGGGGAAAAATGTGTGATTTTAACGAAAAATCTAATGAAAATAAGAAAGAATCTAATGAAAATAAGCAAGAACAAATTTCTATAATACTAAGTATTATAGAACAAAATTTATTACATGCACGCCATGCAGAAATGCAAAGACTTATGTTTAACAGTTTGCATATGACAATCGTTGGTGTTGGTCTTGCATTCATATTTGACAAAGCATACAACGAATTTGTGTCAATTGGATTTATACTATTTTTGATGCTACTTGGTGTTATCACTATATTATTAACGATTAGATGGAACGATGTATTTTCTATCCATTGGGAAGAAGCTGAAAAAGGATATAAAAATTTAAGAAAAAAATATTTTGATAGTCTATGTGACATTACTCAATTTCATTTCAAAATAGATTTAGGCCCTGATAAGAAAATAACAAAGAGAGCGTTTATTACATTTCAGATATTCTCATTAGTCTTATTAGGTGGTTGCTTAGTTTATTTTATATATAAGGTAAAGGTATAAGGTGAAGTTTTGTGTTTAAATTAGTTGTTACAGACCTCGATAATACACTACTAGAAAAAAATGGAGAACTTGCGGATAGCACGATAAATATCTGTAGAAAGATTACAGAACAAAATATTATTTTAGCAATTGCAACAGGAAGAAGCTTTCCGTCAGCAAAAGCAATTTCAGAAAAAATTGGAATCGATACACCTGTGATTTGTTATAATGGTGCTCAAATTAGGAATGTAGACGGCAGCTATATTTTTTCGTCGTCAGTACCAGAAAATGTCCGCAAGGGAATTGTATCTTTTGTTAAAGAAAAAAAACTGTATCTTCAAGCATATGATAATGATGAGATAGTAACTGCAAAATTAAATTTGAAAATTCACCCGGATCCAGATATTAAATACGCAAAATATCGTGAAACAGGGGATATAGACATGCTAGCCCAGATTGATACTCCTAAATTTTTGATTGCAACGACATCTAACGAAACCGAAGAGATAGAAAACGAATTAAGAGAAAAATATAAAAACAAAGCATATTTTGCGAAATCAGAAGCCTATCTCATAGAAGTTATGAAAAACGGCATCAATAAAGGTATTGCAGTTGATTATTTAGCTGCTAAATACAAGATTAAAAAGAATGAGATTCTTGCTATTGGAGATAATACAAACGACAAACTATTATTAAACCATGCGGGATTTAAAATTGCAGTTGGAAATGCAGTCGAATCCATCAAGAGCATCGCAGACTATGTTTCCAAGGGTGAGAGAGGTGAAGGCTTTAATGAGGCAATTACAAAATATCTATTTCGCAACTAATACAATGGTATTTTTGTTCTGTCTCATAGAGTGAGAACCAATTTGAAGTTGAAATTTAGACCTTTAGGCATGACAAAATAGTATATATGAAAAACATTCAAGAGACCTCAAATAATACTTTAAAAATTTTTAAAAAATGCATTTAAAAAATTCAAAAAAGCAGTTGACAAGGGTTAATGTAGATG
>UMIY01018392.1_pt1 | contig 19419 bp, 19 predicted proteins | sample 1965921 | NCBI WGS metagenome assembly UMIY01 (sample SAMEA4836134, study PRJEB28245) | human gut metagenome | biome: gut microbiome; material: fecal sample | place: Denmark | collected 2008
ACTTAATTCAATAAGTCTCCCCAATATTTGACATAGAGCCTGTTTTTCTCGTCTGTTCCTGTGCCTAAAAAGCATAGTACGAAAAATACTGCGCATAAAATGATTATCTCTATAATTAACATAGTTTTATCTCCTTTTATTAATTATACCACATTAGCCTGTGCTAATAAATATTTTCTAATAATTTCAAAGCCATTTGCATAAAAAGAGATAGGCATGGCACCTATCTCTTTCGTATTTTATTTATTTCTTCATCACACTTATTAAATAATCTCTTAATTTTTCTATATCTTCTCTAAACAATGTAAAGGTCATAAAATTTTCCGTGTAGTAATCATGCCATAGATATACACGCCACTCTAAGCATATATCCTTGTCTTTTTCTACATTTCTTTCTTGGCAAAATCTAAAAACAAAGTCTGATTCCAAACAAAAGTAATCGATATCTTCACAAAGTTCACCATTTAAATGCGTAGTCAATAGTTTTGAAAGCTCGTCCACTTCACTTGATAAGAGCAGTTCATCATTTTTTATCTCGTAGTCAAGCCATGGACTCGCCTTAAAAGAGAAGTCGCACTCACACCAAGCATTGTCAGGTGCTTTGTCATAATTTTTATCGTATCCGCGTATATCAAGCTTAAATTCTATTCCAGATAAATCTAGTAGAAATGGCATATAATCCCCTCACTTATTTCTTTTTTATGCTCATGCCAATGGCCATGCCAAGCATCATGCCAACAGATATGCCAATGGCAAGCTCACCATCAAGCGCTGTTGATACAGCAACACCTAAGCAGATGCCTATGCTCATGCCCTCAGACATGTAAGTTTCTTCTCCCTCGCCTTTGTCATCGCCTTTCCTTTTCTTAGCTGTTTGTATGATGTAGACCACTACTACACAAACTAGGAGTAGGGGTAGTATAATTCTTAAAATTTCCATATTTCATCTCCTATTGTTAATAATTGCTATAAAAATATTATTCATTGATTATATCTAATATTTCCTCTCCAATTTCTTTGATTAAATCAACTACTAACGCATTACCCATTGTAAAATACCTATGTGAATTTGATACTCCATCGAGTTTAGTCCAATCATCTGGGAATGTATTTATTCTCTCTGTTTCTATAGGCGAAAGTACTCTCAGACGCATATTACCTGGATCTCTAACTACGTGACTCATTCTAGAGACAGTAGACTCAGATGTAACTATTGTTCTAGCTGGTCTATCTATAGGGTCTGGAAATTCCATGCTACCCATACCGTATTTATATTTATGTCCTGTCCGTGAAATTTTTATTTTATGAAACCCCTTTTTTAAATCCTCAAATTTTTCAATTTTTGCGGCGTCCAAATAAAATTTCTCATCTTCTATATTTTCTACTAGCAAATCTTTAAGAACAGATTCTTTCCTGCAATTAGGCACATAATCAGCCATATATACTTTACCGTCAATCATTAGCCCTGTTTTTTTAAATCCCTTTTTAAAGAAAAACTTATCTGAAAGTTCTGTTAAATTATTAAATGTGTTTAGGTCAATTTTTGTCAGATTAGATACAGACTCATTATTCATAGTACTTGATAGTGGAGCCATATCTTTTATAAATTCGATTATTGTATCATCATCTTTTTTTACAATATTAGATACAGTCTCATAAAAATTACTTTCATTTCTATATGCAAATATAAAGGTTCTTCTCCTGCGCTGAGGATATCCATAATCCGCAGCATTTATCATTTTCCAAGAAACTCCATATCCAAGATCTGATAATGATTTTAATATAATCCCAAAATCGCGTCCAGTTTGTTTTGTTTTTACTCCTGGTGAAGCTAATAGCCTATCTACATTTTCAAATAATAAATATTTTGGATTCTTGCGCTTTATTACATCGCGAAGTTCCCACCAAAGTACACCTTTTTTGCCGACAATGCCTTTTGCGCCCGACGTTGCAACCGAGTAGTCTTGACAAGGGAAACCTGCCACTAATAAGTCCATGTCCGGTATTTCGTCTTTATTTACTTTTGTAATATCTTCATTGCTTATTGGCGTTTGAGGAAAATTCTTTTTATATATATTATAAGCAAACTGATTTTTTCTAGATGGTTCATATTGATTAGCCCAAACCACTTCATATTGCTCGCTTGCTCTTGATAATCCAAGGTGAAATCCTCCTACACCTGCAAATAGATCAACAACTTTTATTTTTGAATTACTCATGGTTTTTATTTATTCTTTGCCTTTCTTCATCAATAATTTTGATTGCCTCAAGTATTTCGTTTTCGCTATACTCTATCGATAAAGTCTTGTCATCGATTGCTTCATACATTAATCTTTCTTTCTCTTTTAATCGTCTGTATATTTTCTCATCAATATATCCAGGGCGATAACTCTCAAAAGGCTCTGCTGCTGTTTGTAAATAGTAATATCTTGTATATTGATTTTGATCCAGACCCAAACGATGAATTCTGTCTCTTGATTGGAGCATAAATATCAAATTGAAATTATATTCAAAATAAACCGCATCATGAACTGTTTGATGCAACGAGATTGATTCGCCTAAAGTTTGTGGATTTGACACCAAAACTTGAACATCTCCGTCCCTAAACTCATCAATTAAAACAGCTCTTTCTAATTTATTTGTTCCACCATATACTAAATTAACTTTAATGCCTTTTGCTCTTAATGCATCTCTTATTTTATAAATTGTGTCAATAAAAATTCCCCAAACTAAAACTTTTTTACCTTCATTGACTAGCTTTTGAACCAAGTTAATTCCCTCGGTAAATTTCGGAGAAACCATATTGTCAACGTCTATATCTGAATAAGAATTATCTATGTTGTCTTGATTACTTTCATTTAATAAAGAGTTAAACTCTGCCTCTGAAATAGAGTATATATTATCATCTCCATCACCATCATCGTCATACGCCATTAATTCTTTATAATCAATTGCTTTATTTACAAGTGATGGATTAGTTGAAGCTTGAATTAGCCTAATTAATTGCGCCAAGCTTGAGTCTTCTTTTGAATATATATATTCAGCTAAAGCCAATTGTTCTTGGCTTGGATTCACTCTTATGATATTGTCATCTTCTGCTTTTGGTACATTTAAATCATTTTTATTCGTTCTCCAAAAGAATGGATATAGTTTTTTATTAATTTCTTTAATTTGTCTTATTTTTGGATTATAAAGAAAATTAGAGTCCCATCCAAAATAAGAATTATACTCATTGCCATACAATATATGAAGGAAGTTATAAATATCTTGATAAGTATTCGGAATAGGCGTACCTGTTAATACATATTTAAACTTAGGTTTTTTAGATAGCTCTAAAGCTTTTTCTGCTCTTTTGCCTCTAGGATTTTTTATTCTATGAACCTCATCAAAAACAAGCATTGTGTTTATATCAATGTTTTGCTCTAGTTTTGTTAAATATTTAGGTAGCGATTCATAGTTTACTAACACTAAGTTGCTCACTCCCCAATTAACTGATAAATCATAGCTAAAATCTGCTGATGTTTGCGAATCTATATACCTAAGCATTTTTTTATTTCCAAAAACGGCTTCAAACTCTCTCTTCCAGCTATCAAATGCATTAAGAGGAGATACGACAAGTATTCTATCTATCCTTTCATTAGCTGGAGCATTAACTCTGTTTAAATAAGCAAAGACTCCCAATAGCATAGCTGTTTTACCTGCACCAGGAACAGAGAAGTTTGCTGCTCTACACATTTCATACATAAAATAAGCTGACCTTAAATGTAGTTCATAAAGTGGTCTAGCTACTTCTGATTGAACAATTTCAGAAAATTCTTGGTACGATATTTTCTTATCGTAAGGGAACTCATCTAATTCACCTTTATAAACATCACCTAATATCTTGTATTTTTCTATTGAATATTTATATTGTTGTAAGTACTCTGATACAGCCTTACTCACAATGACTTCTAAGCCTTTTCTTTCAGCTCTTTCTTTAGTAACTCTAATAATTCTTTCTATATCTTTGTATGTTGTTTCTTTACTTATAGTAGAATTATCTTCCTCGAAAAATATTGATATATCACTGCCTGGTCTTAATTTACGGTCACTTGCCGTTAATTGTATTTCTGTTTTATCCTCTCTTGTTACAGTATCGTCTATTAATTTAAAGATAATTGAATTTGGATGCTGATCATATCCTGTCTCATTATCATTAAGTCTATCAATATTAACTATTGTTGATTGAGATTGATATTTAGCAATTTCTTCATATGCTATTTCTGATACTTCTACAACTTTTACTCCCTCTTCTTCATCACTCCATAATCTCTCAAATCTTTCTTGATTAGACTTTATTCTAAACTGAACATTTTCACTAATATCCCAAGATGTATCAACGCTGATGCTTTCATAATTTATGTTCATGCCACTTTTTGTTTCATTGACAGATCCATTGAAAAACACTTTTTCATTACCCGATGAAATGATTCCAAACTTATCGTGAAAAATTCCTTTATTAGTAAGAGCAATTTTTATCCTTGCCCTTCCCATTGCAATCATAAAAGCTAAATTTCCAAGCTGCTCTTGTGTTTTAAGTGTAAGCCTTTCATTTCTTTCTGCTAGCTTTAATGGTTTAATCTCTTCAAGTAAATTGTATCCTGCTTTTATTCTGTCATAATCTTCCTTACTTATTTCTTTTGAAATAATAAATTCTAAATTGCCGCCATTTTTTGCTAACTCTTCTAAGCTATCTGAATATAAATCTAAACCAGACGTACTAAAGTAGCCAGAAACACGCTGATATAGCTCAGCTTCTCTAAGTAATGGTCTATAAAACTCTTCGACTAAATTACTAGTATACTCTGGTTTAATTTTTTTCTTTAAATCATTAGAAAATGCCATAATTATATATCCTTATTTAGACGATATAAAATATCATTGATATCTTTAATAACATCTCTTGCTAGAATGCGTTCATCTTGTGTTAGCTCTGAAAAATCCTCTGCATCAATATCTGATAAAGAGTCCCTGACACTGCCTAGCTCTATCAAAGCTTTTGTTCTTTCATTTACATATTTTCCTTTATTGACAATATTTTTTGTAGACTCTACTAATGACTCTACGCTCTTTTTTGCCACAGCATTTTGATTAAATACAGTTTTTAACTCGTTAGCTGATTTTAGCGGATATTTTTCAAATGTATCCATAATAACATCAACTTTTTCATCAGCTGCTTTTAAAAAATATTGTAACCTGTCATGGTCTTGAAGCACATTCTGCTTTAAATCTCTCATTACACGTGTTGTATCGTTTTGGTCATCGCCTACTTTAGACGATACCAAATATACTAAAACAGCCTCTTTTATAGCTTCTTTGTCCTTTGATTTTAATTTAAATATAGTATTTTCTATTTCTTCTATAGGTCCATCAAGCTTTAAGTCTCTTGCTAAATAAAATTTATCAATTGGATTTCCTCCTGGAGATACTATTTCTATAAATTTTTTGATTAATTCTGCTAATCTTATATCTCTATTAATACTTCTAGCATTTTTAGCTCCAGATGCTTTTTTATATTCATCAATAGTCATTAACTTTTCAACTTCTATAGTGTTATAAACATCAAAGATACGATCAATCGGGTCATAATTAACTCTTTCTTCACGACCTAGCTGTAAATCTAGCTCTAGCTCTTTTATTATTTTTTCATCATATTTAGATTTTACATACAAAGGTAAAATTATTGCATTAAAACTTCTATCCTCATTGTTTTCTCGTGCAATCATTCTTAAAGCAGTAAGTCTTCTATTGCCATCTATTACTCTTCCATCTGGAAGAACTACGCCTGGTTCTTGTTGTAACTTGTCAAGAATAGATTGCTTAGTCTCTTTCATCGCTTGTACATTAGATTCGTAGATAAATTTCTCAAAAATCATATTATATTCTGAATCCCCAGGTTCTGGACTTAACAAACCATTAGTTGAACTGTATTTTTTATAAGCTGTATTAATACGACCATTTTGATCATTATAATATAAATATTCTAATGGTATGGCATAAACAGTATACATGTCATTAACTTTGCCACGAATTGATAATTTTTTTGTTTCACCTGTTTCATCTAATTTTTTTCCTTTTACCATATCTAACAAATCCATATACTAAACACCTATCCTTTCTTATAAGTTATAACACATTTTATTGCAAAAAAATTAAAAAATGGACTCATTCCCATAAGTCCATTATACTATATTTATAAACAAAATTCCAATATGATTTAATTATTCATAATAGATATCATAATTTTATTTTATCATTTTACCGTAACAATCTACCCATTCACTCTCTCGTCATATAATACTCATCGCAGAACTTATCCCACTTCTCTATGTATTCCTCATGATCAAGCAAAATCAAGTCTTTTGCTGCATATATATTTCTTTTTCTTGCTTCATCAAAGAAGTAGTCGAAGCCATCGAAGTCTTGGCTAATATAAGCGTAGACGTGCTTGAAGCCAAGGATATAAGCAAGGTAGAGGCGTGTATGGCCGTCTAGGGATACGTATATATCATCGCGCTTCGCAACTGGTATGATCACGTCTTCTTCTCTCGTTACAAAGGTCTTTACTGCTTCTAATTTATCTCTATCGACAAAGAACTGTATTGGCTGAATTTTGTCTAGATCTAGCTTAAATAGCTCTAGGTCTTTGAACTTCTTGACAAGCTCACCGCTTTCGTCATAAAATTTCGTGATATGCTCTGCGTTGAAGCGAAACTCGTCTATGACCTCGTCGAAATAAGTTTTATCACCTATTATAATAGCCTCGCTCTGTGATATGATTTTAATCTCTATCGGCACATCGCCATCTGCAAGGTAGCAGCCGTGCTGATTAAGGGCTTCTTGACTGAAGCGATGGTCGTCGTATGTATTGATTCTAGTTATGCTCATTTACTCTCCACCTAAATTTACTCGTTAAGTCTATTTTCTAAGTATATAATTTATTTTATCATTTTATCGGAACAATAGCAAGGGTATCGGAATGATGTATCTCATTTTGCGGAACAATTGACATGAATGTAGTAAAGTGGTATAATAACATAAAGAATGTTCATATATTTATAGGAGGCGTTTTATGTATAAATCTAAACGAATTATTGCTCTTCTTCTTTCTTTTATGCTTATTGTTTTAACATTTGCTGCTTGTGCAAATAAGGATGAAGACCGCTACACAAAGGCTGAGCTTGAAGCGATGGATGCGCATGATTTGTATGAATTATTAAAAAAGAATGGTTTAGAAGCTGGCGCTGACATTAAGGAAATTCTTTCTGATAAAGAGCTGGAAGAGTACATCAAAGAGGATTTTGATTTGCTTATAGAGGGTGCTTGCTCAAGAAGTGATATGGCGTACAAAAATCTGGCTAGTGAAGTCAAGAAAGTTTATAAAAAATTGATTAAGGAGTAGTTTTTACTTAGAAAGTGATATAAAAATGGCGATAGATTTTGATTCTATCGCCTCTTCGTTTTATTTTAATTAAATAATTTAAGTATAAAAATCGTAATTCCAACAATCAATAGAGTGACTGCTGCCCATAAAAAAACAACTATAATTTGTTGATATGGCCTTTTTGCTCTTTCTTCAATTTTTTGTATCTCGTCTAATCTTTTGCCTTCGGTGAAAGCTACAATCTCCTTGTATGTGTGAACATCATTGTTTTTCTTGATTTTCTCAATTTTTAGTGCAAAAAACATAGCGCAAGACATTAATGCAAAATATGGAATAAATCCATACAAGCCAATGAATTTAAGCATTGGTACCAATGAAATTATTGCTATTAAGAAAATAATCGCCACCATCCAAGAATAGAAGTTCAATTTTTTAACTTCTTCTGAATTAATTTCTTTTTTCATTTGTTCAAGATCTCCTTTAATTAAATTATCAATTGATATTTCAAAAATTTCACTTAGTAATACAATACTATTTATATCAGGATAATTTTTATTGTTTTCCCAATTCGAAATAGTTTGTCTCGTAACATATACTCTTTCTGCAAGTTCTTCCTGAGATAAACCTTTTTCATTTCTGTAATGTTTAATATGATTGCCAAGCTCCATAAAATCCATACCTCCTTTCATGATAATTATAATTGAGATCTTGTATTGTTTCTATCAAAGCTTCTTTACATTTGTATATTTTTTCTGTGTCAAAAGCTTTTTACATTCGCTATATTGCTGATTTTGTTGTGTTCTCTAGATTAAATTCATCACTTAAGCTCTCTCCTGCTTCTAGTATAGTGAACTGCTCATCCCACCTGCCTGAGAATAGCTTTTCCAATAAATAGGTGCCGCCGTCTACAAAACCAAGCTTCGCATCGAGCCAAGCCGCATCTTCATTGACGGTTTGAACGTAATCCGCTCTTCTGCAATCATTAATTTTTGTATCGATGATGTCGATCTCGTGGTAATACCTCTTCCAGTCCTCGTGGTAGCGCTTTTTCGTCTCTTCGTCCAAGTTTTGTGTAAGCTTATCAAAAATCGCGTGAAAATTTTCTTTCATCGGATCTTTTTCGCGTACATATAGGTGGCCTGGCTCTTTTAAATTACTTTTTACTTCATCTGTATTTTGCAAAAGAAGCGATACACACTCATCTATCTTTGGCATAACAAGCCTACATGGAGCCTTGATGTCCTTCCACGATCCGCCGCAGTAACCCATCGCGACCAAAATCGTGTCTACGTCCTTGTCCATTGTCATCAGCTTGTGGGTGATGTGATCACGCATCTCTTTTGGGTCTCTATGATAAAGACGATTTAAATAAAATACCGGGTAATTCGTTTTAACTTTTCTTTGAGCCTCATCGATGTAGTCTTTTAATGATGAACACCCTAAAATTACTGTTTTTGACATAGTGTCACTTCCCTTTAACCCAAGTACTTTACATATATCTGACAAGGGTTCCACTCATCCCATAATTCCGGAAAGACTTCTAATTCTTTATATCCAACTGCTTTATAAAATTTATTGGTTATGTCGTAGTCATCGTAATGGCCGGACTGAACGGTTTTTACCTGTGTGTATGTGTAGCCTAAACTCTTTGCTAAGTCTTCATAGGCCTTATTTAGCTCTCTTCCAGCACCATGATGATGGAACTTTTTCTTCACGCCCATAACAAAGATCTCTGCACAGTCGGGGCTGCTCGCGCCAAGCACGATGAAGCCTACTAGCTCATTATTAAAAAAGCTTGCTAGGAACGGCTTTTCTTGCGACTCTTGAATGTAGTTTTCTGTGCTCTCTGGCAAGCCGAACCATTCTGGCAAATCCAAAAGCACTTCTCTTGCGATTCTTTCTTTTTCTTTTTTATCTATAATTTCTTTTACAATAAATTTCATGCTATAACTAGTCCATTAAATCCTTTCATCTGTATTTATATGCTCTACGCCATTTTATAAACTTGCTTATCTATAGAATATTACCACTTTTGAATTTCTCCACTCATCTTAGATGCAAATAGAATATCGTAGATATAAAGCTGGATAGTCAGCATAATCAATATAGTAATAGTCCACAGAATTACTGGCTCATATAGGCTATATTTGCCTTTTGTCTGAAATTTTCCAACCAATGAATCGGAAAATGATCTACTAAGTAATTCATATACTCCATAACCTAGTACCGCTCCAAAAGTATTCGTAATCAAATCGTTTATATCTGTAGTCCCAAATCCAAACATTTGAATGAATTCTATAGAAAATGAAAATAGAAATCCAAGTAATAAAACTTTGGATAAGCTATTATATTGCTCATAGAGTAGCGGCAGAAAAATTCCTAATGGAAGAAACAAAATTACGTTTAAAATTGCATCTTTAGGTCCTCTAATCATATCTATAAAAGGTAGCAATGAAAATCTCGGTGAAAAATTTGCTTTTAAACAAACACCTGTTGCAGACAAAACTCCGACAAGATAAAAAGAAAATATTAAAGTCAAAATTATATGACCTTTGCTTGACCTATCGCCAAATGATTTTAATATTATAAAATATAATATTAATAAGGCCATAATAGGCAGGTATCCACTTATTACGTGATTAAAAATAAATTCTAAATCCATAAAAATTCCTCCCTCTTTATTGTAAACACATTGTATCATGTTTACTTTAACTATATTTTCCTTATATTTCTTTTAATAATTTCAATGCCAAATACAATTTTCCAAGATCATGATTGGCGCTATTAAGTCCCTCTACCTCATAAGAGCTATCACTTAAAACATCTCCTGCTTCAAGAAAATTATAAAGCTCAAAACCATAGAAATCACAAGCCGCTTGTACGCCTGCAAGCTCCATCTCTACTGCTATGCAGCCTTCTGACTTTCTCTTTGCGACAAGAGCGCGCGTCTCACGAAGCATAACGTCTGTAGTCCAGACCTTTCCCTTGGTATATGGAGCTTTTTCCTTGATAAAAAATTCTTCAAGCCTATCATGGTTTTTAATAGCAATGTAGTCCGAAGGAGCGGCATAATAATAAGATGCACCTTCGCCCCTGTAAGCCTCTGTGGGCAGGATGTACTTGCCAAGAGTCTTTTCTTTGTCAAGGCTGCCACAAGAGCCAAACATAATAAATTTATTCGCACCTGTAAGCCAGTTAACTTCATTACATTGTGATGAAGCAAGTGCCGAGCCCATCATGCTAAGGTAGAAGGCAAATTCTTGACCTTCAAAATGGCTTTTATATATTGGAATTGAGCCATTCGGTGAGCCTACTTTAGCAATTTCTTGGCACTCAAACTCATCAAGTAAATATTCTACTATGCTTTTTGAAAATATTACCAAGCATTTATCTATTAAATTTTTCTTCTCGCCATAAAAATGTTCTAGACTTATAAGTGGCTCTGTGTCTATATCGTAACTGTCTATAATCATAATTTACCTCTTTCGTTTATATTGACTTCATTCTGAACTATTTCCATTTTGGAAACAGTTCGATTTTTTTCCAATTCTCCTTAGATAACACTTATTAAATCCACTCAATCTCTTATATCATTAACTTTCCAATATCCGCCTTTAGCACTTCCAACGTACTCAATAATATTTTTATCTGTAAGAACTTTTAAGTCTCTTTCAATAGTTCTATCTGTTACGTTAAATTTCTTAGATATATCATAAGCAGTAATTTTTGGATTTTCTTTTATTATTTTAACAATTTTTTCACGCCTATCATCAGGTTTTAATTTGTCAACTTCGTTTTGCCCCTCACTTTTATCATCTTTTTGGCCGACATTTTGACCGACATTTTGACCGACATAATTTAAATTCTTTAAAATTGTAGTAAAAGAGCTTTCTGTAGACCTAAACTCTGGCTTTAGTTCTTCCTTATAATTTTCTTCTGCTTCATACGCTTCAATAATTTTTCTAAGTCCAGAACCTCGTCTTTCCATTAAATCCATTCTAGCAAATACATCTGCTATGACAGGATTTCTTCTTGAAGAGGATATATTCATGGGGTCAAGATCTTGTACGAAAGTTCCGTCATACATGCCTCCGGGAGAATATATTTCTAGTCTGTCATCATATATATCTACATGTACTTCGCTGCCTACTACCGAATAGTCTCTGTGTATAATTGCATTTACTAAAGCTTCTTGCACTGCTCTTTCTGGATACTCAGGGTATTCTACTCTATATACTGGACCTTTTTTCCACATCTTTTTAGAATTTCTTTTTACAAAATCTAAACCAGCTTTTAAAAGGTAGATTATATTTCCCTCGAATTCAACATCGTCTAGAGCATCTATTCTTCCACTGGCTTTCGTCAATCCATTCCATCTAGTGCAAAATACTCTTGATTGATAAACTTGATATCCATCTGCGAGCAATGCTCCAGCTATGCTTAAATTGTTTTCATCATTCACAAGTCCAAAGGATTTTAAATCTTTATTTTCAAATTCTTTTCCTGTTCTTTCTTTATATTCTATACTAAGCTCTTTAAATGTTACATCTTCTAGCCTTTTCTTTGATTCAAGCGAATCATAGCTTATATGCTCTCCTTTTAATGATAAATTAAATAAGTCTATCCTAGTAGCAGGAACACTTTGATTGCCAACTCGCTTGTATGCTATTCTTGTGCCACCGTCTGACACAAAGTATGGTGTATTCTTACCTGAGAATATATTTAAAATCAATATAACTTTTTTATCTAATTCTTTTATTTCCATGTCAAACTCAGGAATTGGATCCATTTTTGTTTTTATAATTTCACTAATATCTTCAGAATCCTTTTGAAAATCTTCAAGACCAAGAACTGTATTATCTTCTTTTACACCAAATATTAGTTTGCCACCTATGCCATTTGCAAATGCTGAAACAGTTTTTAACCATGATTTTGGTTTATTTATTTCTAATTTTTCTTTTTTATCATATAAATTTGTCTCTCCAAGATATTCTTTTAAATCCATAATACCCCTCCTTCCTTATATAGTTATTATATCACGTCTAATTTGGCAAACTAGCTTTTCTTTGAGTTTTCCCTCTGATTTAATAATAACTTTATAGCTTTATTCCTTCTGCTTATCATTGGGCCTGTTTTTGCTTCTAAGTTTTTTATACGTAAAATACATTCATCCAAAATATCAATTTCATTATCATAATCTTTTATTTTTCGAAAAGCCTTTGCATAAGACTCAAATAAAGCAGGAGCACAATATCCATTAAATCTAGCCTTATCAAATAGTTCAATTGCATGTTCTATATTTCCTTCTTTCCTGAGCTCTTCCCCCTCTTCCCATAAAGAATAGCCTGCATCAAATCCTTTTTCCCAATTATTTAAATTTAAAATTTTTAAAACTGGTACTCTATTATTTATGGGATGTATTTCTATACTTGTTCTATCAATTGCTAGCTCTACGCTTTTAACACTATTATTGATATCATAATTTTTATTGTTTACATTATCTAAAATATTTTTTACTTTATCAATAGATAGCGCATTGTACATAATTGGACTGTTTTGATATTCAAGCATGTACTTTGAATTAGTATCTAAATATTTACGTGCTGATTTATAAGCTATTTTGTATTTTTCATATATATAATCAGCTACTATTTCTAAATCTAATGGAGAATTAAAAAATAGTCTAAAATTATCTGCTCCACCTTCAGATACAGTGCATGGCTCTTTTAAGCAGTCTTCAATGTTGTCCAAGTCTTTTGATACAATTATATATTTTCCTTTTTTTGCAAATTTAAACTTAATAACATTGTAAACGCAAGATACGTCAACATAGCCACTGCTGTTCTTATAAAATCCAATAAGATTTGTGTCGCCATTTCTTAAAGCAATGATGTTTTGAATATATGCACATACTTCTAACTCATCTTCTGATGGCTTGCTCTTCTCCATTTCAATTTTATTCTTTTCTTTTTCTTCATTCATTATTTCTAACAATCTAAAAAATATGTAACCACATATTTCTGCATCACTTACTGCCCTATGCGAATTTTGATTATATAAATTAAAATATGATGCTATTGTATCTTGTTTATAGTTTTTCAATCCATTTATAAGTCTTCTGGATAATGATAATGTATCAATATAATTTATTTTTGCATTGTACCCAAGTCTTGAAAGTGTTTCTGATAAAAAATCAATATCAAATCTAGCATTGTGAGCACAAATAACAGTTCCTTCATCTAAAGAATCTCCTAAAAAAGTTATTAAACTTTCATATACTTCTCGTTCTTTAGGAGCATTTTCTATCATCTGATTATTAATGTGATTAACAGCAGTGGCAGCTGACTTGATATTAACCATAGGGTTTATAAGAGATCCAAATTTTTTTACAGGTAAGCCTTTTTCAAATAAAACTGCTCCTACTTCAATAATTCTATCATTATATGGACTTAATCCTGTTGTCTCTATGTCAAATGCAATAAATTTTTCTTTTAATAAATCTATAGTATTATTGTAAATTTCAATCTTATTCGTAGATACTACCCCTCTGTTTTCTAAATTTTTATCCAAATTTTCTTTTAAAAAAGTGTCTACTTTAATTTGATTTTTATTAAAAGATTGATGTTCAACTTTTTTACTTTTTATTCCAAATAATTTATTAAATATATTCATATTTAACCATCCTCCATAATTAATTTTATATTAACTTAAAATCCATTATATTCTTTTTTTAACAACAATGCTACACTCTCGTCCTGTTGAATCAATCAGCTTTCCGTTAGTTTTAAGTAGTCTATTAAAAAATCCAAAATTAATAGTTTTTATTATTTATTCAAAGTAAGTTCTCCCCAGCATAAAGAAAATAAATCATCTTCTTGAAGTAATAGATAAACTTTATAAATTGTATTTAACATTTTTTTATTTTCGATAACTTCATACTTATATAGGCTATCTTTTAGCCCAGAGTTCTCTCTTATTTTCTCCATAACATAATATTGAGCTAAACTAGCATCACACGAATTATTGTTCATTTTTAAATACTGTACAGTCAATTCTTTTACTTTATCAGAATAATTTTCAATGAAAAATTTCTGAAAATCCGTATAAGATTTTTCAAATCTCCAAGATATATTCTCATCCATACCCATTGAAAATTTAGATAAATTAAAACGAGCAGAAAGTATATCAAAGTCTGTAGCCAAATCAGTAAAGATTTTTCTTCTATATTTTATAAGTTCTAATAGCTCTTCAGTATCGTTTTTTTTAATACAACAATTTATTTTATCTATAATTTCAAATTCTCTAAAAAGATACTCTATATAATCATATCTTAAATAAAATGAACAGCTTCTATAATAATCAAGCCAGTTTTTCGGATAAAGCACAGGATATCGCATACCATTTTCTATTCTTGATATCTGGTTATTTACTGACTCTAAAATTTGAGACAATACCTTTGCAGATTTTTTTGCTAAACTATATCTATCTCTTTCTTCTTTATTTATTGTGTAAAAAACCACAAAAACTGAAATAAACGTCGCTCCGAAAATACCTAATAAAGTTATTTGATTGTTCGTAAAGTTTTCAGCAAAGATTAGCATCACAACTAGTCCTACTGCAATTAACGCAAATATAATCATTCCGCCTAAAAAAGGTAATGGTTTATTGTTTCTTATACTATTTATATTGTGTATCGACATAATTGATTCTAAAACTTCAACATCATCTATTTTTAATTTATTTTTTTTATTCATATTGAACTCCTTACTTCAAAGTATTTTTATTATGTCATTTCCTTCGTTAAAATAATCCCTTATATCCTTTCAAATCTCACAACGCTTTCAACATATCTAGCTTATATCATCCAAGATAAGGCACTATAACATCATAGAATTTTTTGCTCCAAACCGCATGGAAATTTGCCATTTGTAGCCAATCTGTTTCGTTATATATGCTTACTCCATTTAACTGATATGATATCTTTGATGTCTTGATATCATCACCGCGGCTCCAAATGAGCGATACTCCTAAAGCATTTTCAATATCATCTTTATGAGTCATTAGCATGTCAAATGCTTTTTTATTCTCTTCTTTTTTAACTTTTCCTAAGTGCAAGTCTACTCTTACAAAATCGATGTTTGCTAAACAGCTAATTTTAAATCCGCTAATTCCAATGAAACCGCTAATCCAGTTTTCCTTTGATGGATTTACATTAGCAAAAGAAGCATTCTCTGCATTAATTTCTTTTATAAAATCTAATGCATATGCCCAATACTTTCTTCTTAGCTCATATCGTGTTCCAGCCTCTTCCTCGGCACTTTCATTCTCATCACGTAAGTAAAAAACTAAATCACTTGGATCAGCATCATATAATTTAAATACTTTGTTCAAGACAGAAAGCTTAGTTTGTGTGCTTGTATTGGTCCACACGTAAATACCGTCGCCTATCTCAACGGTCTTTTTGAAGTCTGCCTCATTCATAGTAAAATTGAGTGCGAGACCATCCTCTGTAGAAGCGGCAAGTTTTGTGATTACGCTCTTGTCTTCAGCATATAGAATTTGTAGTACTTTTTGGAACATTTCTACCCAGCTTGAAACTGGCTGTTCAGTGTTCTTGTAGCTGAAGCGTGCAATTAATCTTCCGCTTAGTGAAGTGTCATCGTCAAGCGTATATGAGTCCATTTGCTTTACCGCCGGCTTAAATGTAGTCGTCGGTGCAGCCCAAATTTCAAGAGCTCTTCCCATCAAATATTGATTACGCTCTTCCAGTTCAGACAAAGTCCATCTATCTTTCTTGGCAATATAAGTATTCATGCGAATGCCGCTGTCTTCAAAGCCATTCTTCATTGATTTCTTTTCCTCGAATGTGCTGTTACTGTATTTTGAGTTATAGGCAGTCAAAGTCAGATTGGCAATTCTATGTAGCCACATCTCATGAATCTCTTCATAATCTTCGCCAAGTACCTTGATCCAAGCTGGTGTCAAGTGTTGAGGCATGATGTGCTCGATTGAATAAGTGCCATCATCGCAGTGACCATATACATCCTTGTCCTCTAGGGTAGAATAATTTTCAAGGCGCTCCATGATATAAATCTTGTTCTTGCTGTTCATTTGGTAAATAGGTCTTTCAGTAAATCTCTCAGCGAATTCATCGTCGTCAGGGAAACGTGCTCTATCCTTCTTTGATAAAAGTGCATACTTAAATTTTTCAACGTACCCTAGATCATTACCCTCATATCTAGTGATTTCTCTATGGAGCGTAGAGAATATTTTATTCAATGCATTTGTCGGTAGATCACATATTGCTCTTCTAAATAAATAATTTTCTGTAATCAAAAATATTTCTGAAACCTCCGAAATATCAAATTTATTTTCGTCATAAAGCCTTAATACTTCAAGGAAGAATGGTCTTGTAACTGTTGTCTCCAATCTATTAAGTCTATAGATGCATGCATCCAAAGCCTTGTTCTCTGTGCCGCCACATAACAAAATCTCATATCGTTTAGCATATGCCAGCAAATCTTTTAATAGCTCTTCTGTTTCAATTGATTTTTGATCGACATAATCCTTGAAGCTGATATAAATCTTCTTCTGTGATGGTATTGCAAGCTGCTTTATACTCAAGTAATCCCTTACAAAAGAGCTAACATCGTATTTAGTACATTCTTCAATTCTGTTCCAATATTTATCATAGTATTCGTCTTGTTCTTTTGAAGGAAGTCCCATCAAGATAAAGTTTCTGATTTTATCGCCCTCACTAAGGTCAAGACCGGCTGAGTTTAAGCTTTCAAATATTAACTGAGGATTATCCTCATTGTTAAGTGTAATGTTTATAATCTCTAAGCGGCAGATGGCATCAAAGAGTTCATCAATACTTATTTCCTGCTTTTGAATTCTTTCATAGAAATAATTATAGTTAGTGGTAAGGTTTGACTCTCTGATGTGTTCATCAGCATCATTAAAAAGCTTGCCAAATGCCTTCTGATCGTTCTTTACTGGCTTTAGCTTAATGCGAGTCTCTTCGGGCTGATATTTGTCAACCAAGAAATCCTCATAAATTTGCTTATCTAAGTAGACATCCTTGGGTGTTATTATACCAGACTTGATAAGATTATACATTGCTAAGAGCAATAAGGAAACTGTTGTTAATCTTTGCTGACCATCAATCACAAAAAACTCAGTATTTCTTCCAGATGGTTCATAAACAGAAACCAAGCTACCAAAGAAATGACTTCTTCTTTTATTTTTTATTACTTTAACAAGGTCGTCATAAAGCTGTTTGCAGTTCTCTGTCTTCCAGTCATAATTACGTTGGTAAACGGGTATAATAAAACGCTTTTTTGAGCCTTCCATGTACTCAATTAACCTACATTCTGAACCTTTCATACTTCCTCCTCCTATATAATATTCTAAAAATTGATCTAATTGATAATTATATTAAATGGTGTTTTTATAATATTTATTAAATTATTGCCATCGAATCCTGTAATTATTATAAGGATTAAAACAGGATATAAGTAGTAGAATAAATCTATAGCTCTCAATTGTTTTTGTAAAACTATTTTCAAGAAAACTACAAGATTAATAATAATTAATATAAAGTGAGCTAAAAGCAATAAGGCAAATATTAAATCTATAAGCCTACTTTGAGTGTTTTTCACAAGATGTATATCATAGATATAATTAAATTTTCCTTCAAATTCAAGAAAAAATAATATAAAAGATATTATAAGTAAGTGTGAAATTAAAGTAATTATTCTAAGCTTTTTATAGTTTTTCATTGTTACACCTCGAATTTGATAGAAATTAAATTAATAATAGCACATCCATCCATTAAAGCCTTTCATCTGTAATTATATGCTCTACTCCTTCATGCTTCGAGCTAAGATATTCTTTCATAAATGTCGGATACGCCTCGCACTTATCAAGCTCATCTATCGGCACCCAATGCATTGTCTCTTTAGCACCTGACTCTGTAGTGCTTTGGCTCGTAAAATTTCTTTTGCCCATAGGCTTCATCATATAGTAGAATGTAAGCTCATGAAAGTCTACTCCTTTTAAGCCAGAGCTTCCGATGAAGAAGTTCTCATGTATCACGGCAAGTTGATCGACTTCGTAATTAAAACCTGTCTCTTCAAATACTTCTCTCTTGACGGCTTCTTCTGATGTCTCGCCCATGTGAACCGCTCCGCCAACCGAGTAGTAATAGTCGTCCTCATCATTTCTTGCAAGAAGCACGCATCCCTCTTCGACTATGATGGCTGCTGCTCTATATCTAAATGCTTTTTTATCGTTAATTATAGCACAATTATGCTCCATAGTTTTTCTCCTTTATATACTTTCTCATCTAAGATGCGTAACTTATGGCTCAAATGCAAACAGGTTTCCAAGCTGAATTGAAAATCCAAGTGATTTATACATTTGTATATCGCATTGTGCACAAGCAACAGTCATTGAACTTATAGCACTTGACCTATATGCAAATTGGACTAGCTGGCGTGCTATTCCTTTATGACGAAAGTCAGGACATATGAAAAAATCTTCAAATATTCCACTTGGCATATAGTCAAAAGTTGAAAAACCAACTGTTATTGAACAGCAGCCTACCAATGCATCACCTTCCCATGCTCCGAAAAATAATATTTCCCCTTTGCTGATTGCATCTTTCAGACGTTTCTTGGATATATCATTCGGTATATCCTCTCCTATTTCTGCTTTATATTGCTTTTGAAGTTCCCACAAAAAATCTATGTGTGAAGCGTCTATTTCCTTATAATCCATTCATAACCCCCATATAAACTCCTATTTGTTTAATAATTAAATGATATAGTTTGTTTATTTACATTAACTTCTGCTTCTACCCCAAAAGGAATTATACATCTTGGAGTTGAGTGTCCAATATTTATATTATAGACAATAGGTAAGTCTTTATTAGTAATTTCTTCTAATAAAATAGATTTATACTCATCATAATAAACTTCATTTTGAGGTTTCCC